>ENA-UOWO01000436-UOWO01000436.1-activated-sludge-metagenome-genome-assembly--contig:-NODE-436-length-60700-cov-15.599225_pt1 | contig 60700 bp, 55 predicted proteins | sample MGYA00238148_ERZ761564 | MGnify/ENA primary metagenome ERZ761564 (study PRJEB28885, sample SAMN05720194) | activated sludge metagenome | isolation source: Anaerobic digester | place: USA...
ATCTTTTGTCCGCTAAAGAAGCGGAACAAAAGGATGCCGCTGCAATCGGGGCTATTTCTTTTGAAAAAAGAAACAAAACCTTTCTTTTGTCTTGATACAAAAGAAACAAAAAATCAATGGCCTCCGAATAAAAAGCTAAAAGCTACTTCGAAAATTGGGCTACGGGCTAAGCCGCTCGCCTAAAAAGGCTCGACTCCCACGCCCTTCGCCGCCAATTTTCTCATTGCGTTTTACGCTTTTTCTCCGAACGGCCAACCAGATAGGAAGTATCTATTTTATTTTTCGCTGGCTGGCGCTGCACGAAAAATCCTCCTAAGGAAGTCCCGAGTCAAAGGATGAATCATCCTGTTTAGAATTTTTGGCGCTGCGGGCAAGCCAAAAATCAATAAATACTTCCTGACTGGCGCGGCAGTCATAAGATTTGCGTTAAGAAAATCAATGGTAAAAACCGTTAAGAACGAAAAGCTGTCTGAGCCGCAGGCGAGTTTTTTTCGTTTAGGTTTTTACCATTGATTTTTAGCAAATCTTATGTGCCGACCGCCTTTTTGCTACTTTTGCGGCGAGGCAAAAGTAGGCCCTCGCGGCAGCGAAAGCAATCAAAAGTTCTCCAGCGTTTCAGCGTTAGAGTTTATTTCTTATAAAGAACAAAATAGAAATAAAAAAGTCCGGCGCAAGCCGGACTTAATAATAAGAATTTTTAAACGCAGTTTAAAACTCCGCATTTTGCGGCGTCCTCGGAAAAGGAATCACATCCCTAATATTCGTCATTCCCGTCACAAACAAAACAAGCCTTTCAAAACCAAGCCCAAATCCCGAGTGAACGGCCGAACCAAAACGACGGGTATCGAGATACCACCACAATTCCTCCTCATCAATTCCCAAAGCACGCATTTTTTCAACAAGCACATCAAAACGTTCTTCTCTTTGCGAACCACCTACGATTTCACCGATTCCCGGGAAAAGGATGTCCATCGCGCGCACGGTTTTGCCGTCTTCATTGAGTCGCATGTAAAAGGCCTTGATGTTGGCTGGGTAATCAAACAAAATCACCGGGCATTTGAAATGTTTTTCAACAAGGAATCGTTCATGTTCAGACTGCAAATCGGCACCCCATTCGTTAATCAGGTATTGGAATTTCTTCTTTTTATTCGGCGTCGAATCGCGCAAGATGTCAATCGCTTCTGTGTATGAAACGCGTTTGAAATCGTTCTCCAAAACAAATTTCAATTTGTCCTGTAACGCCATTTCGCTGCGTTGGTCTTGCGGTTTTTGTTTTTCTTCTTCGAGCAATCGCCCTTCCAAAAACTTCAAATCATCAGCGCAATTATCCACCGCATATTTCACTACATATTTAATGAAATCCTCGGCCAAATCCATGTTGTCATCCAAATCGTTGAATGCCACTTCGGGCTCAATCATCCAAAACTCCGCAAGGTGGCGCGAAGTGTTCGAGTTTTCGGCACGGAAAGTTGGGCCAAAGGTGTAAATCTGTCCCAAAGCCATCGCAAAAGTCTCGCCTTCGAGCTGGCCAGAAACGGTCAAATTGGTATGCTTCCCGAAGAAATCTTCTTTGTAATTGATGTTCCCGTTTTCGTCTTTCGGCAAATTATCCAAAGGCAAAGCCGTCACCTGGAACATCTCACCGGCACCTTCGGCATCGGCACCCGTGATTATCGGCGTGTTCACATACACAAAACCTTTCTCCTGAAAATAACGGTGTACGGCAAACGCCAATACCGAACGCACGCGCATAATGGCGCCAAAGGCATTGGTACGAACACGCAAATGCGCATTTTCACGCAAGAATTCAAGCGAGTGTTTTTTAGGCTGCATGGGGAATTTTTCGGCATCCGAATCGCCCAGGATTTCTAAGGTTTTTACCTGAATTTCCCATTTTTGTCCGGCGCCCTGGCTTGCAGACAACGAACCCGTCACAGAAACCGCCGCTCCGGTCGTAATGCGCTTCAATGTCTCGGCAGGCGTATGCTCAAAATCCACGACACACTGGATATTATTGATTGTCGAACCGTCATTGAGTGCGATGAACTGGTTGTTCCTAAACGTCCTAACCCAGCCTTTTGCGTTTACTTCTGCAATTGTCGTTGTACTGTTCAACAGGTCTTTAACTTTGGTATGTCTCATCTTTTTTGGATTTTATGAGGTGCAAATATATTTGTTTTTTAATTTCAAAATTCGACATTCGTTGTTCATCTGTTCGTTGTTCAAATTTTTTGAAGGTTGAATGTTGATTAACGAACAACGAATATTGAAGTTTTAATCAACGATAATCCCATCATCCACCAACTCTTCCTTACCGAGTCGTTTCTTTTCAAAAGTCATTACAAGAGACGGCAACACCAGCAAGTTGGCGAACATGGCAAACAAAAGCGTACACGAAATCAATCCGCCAAGCGCAATGGTCCCCGAAAAGCTCGACAAGGTGAAGGTGGCAAACCCGAAAATGAGTACCACCGAGGTGTAGAATGTACTGATTCCGGTTTCGCGCAAGGCACTCACCACCGATTTTTTGACTTTGCCGTTATTGGCAATCAAATCGTGTCGGTATTTGGCCATGAACTGGATTGCGTTGTCTACAGAAATCCCAAAGGCGATGCTGAAAACCAAGATCGTCGACGGCTTTAATGGAATCCCAAAATAACCCATGAGCCCACTGGTGATGCACAACGGCAATACGTTTGTGATTACCGAGGCCAACACCATTTTAAACGATCGAAACAGATACAACATCAAAAACGCAATGAGTAAAATGGCAAAAATGAGCGACTCGATGAGGTTGTCTACCAGATACGAGGTGCCTTTCTGGAACACCAGTGCTTTTCCGGTCAAGGTCACCTGGTAGCGCTCTTTCGGGAAAATCTCGTTTATTTTCTTTTGCAATTTGTGCTCTACCTTTGCCATTTCCTCGGTGCCAATGTCTTTCATAAACGTGGTGATGCGCGCGTATTTCCCGGTTTTGTCCACGTAACTTTTCATGAGGTTGTCGCCTTGGCCTTTCCCTTTGAGCATGTTCCTGGCATACGACAATACAAAGGTTTGTTCCTGCGCTGTGGGCAATTGGTAATAATCGGGATTGCCATTGTAGTAAGCCTGGTTGAGGTATTTGGCAAAATTCACGACTGAAATGGGTTGTGAGAGTTCGGGCATTTGGGCGATGGTTTGCTGCAATTCCTCCATTTTCTGGATGTTCTTGAGCGCAAATATTTTCCCTTTCTCTGAATGGATCATGATCTCAAGTGGCATCACGCCTTGAAACTCCTTTTCATAAAACAAAATGTCCTTAAAAAACGAGGCGCTTTTGGGCATCTCGCCAATCAAACTCCCTGAGACTTTCATTTGTGACACGCCAATGACGCTAAAAACAAGCAGCAATCCGTAAATCACATACACGCGTGAACGTTTGGTTTTGATGATTTTTTCTACCCAATCCAGCAGTGACGAAATGTAATTTTTACTCAGGTGGTACAGGTGCTTTTCTTTGGGCAATGGCATAAAACTGTACACAATGGGCACTACGAGCAGCGTCAAAAGGTATACAGTAATCACGTTAATCGAGGTGACCAACCCGAATTCAAACAACAAATCGTTGCCAGTAATCATGAACGTGGCAAAACCAATCGCCGTGGTCATGTTGGTCATCAGTGTAGAAACTCCGATTTTTGAGATTACACGCTGCAAAGCCTTTGCCTGATTGTTGTGCAGCTTGATTTCCTGTTGGTATTTATTGATCAGGAAGATGCAATTGGTGATTCCGATAACGATAATCAATGGCGGAATCACAGCCGTCAGGATCGTAATTTTATACTGGAACAACCCGAGTGTGCCAAACGACCACATCACGCCAAAGATCAATATGAAAATTGAAATGAACGTGGCGCGCCACGAACGGAAAAACAGAAAGAAAATCAGTGACACGACCAGTAACGCGGCGCCGATGAATAAGCCAATCTCGGCTTTCATGTTCTCGGCATTGATGGTCCTGATGTAAGGCATGCCCGAAACCTTGAGGTCAATTCCGGTTTCTTTTTCGAATTTGTCGATTGCCGGAACGAGTTTTTCGACGATAAAGGTTTTACGCCCAGCCGTATTGACCACACTTTTGCGCATATAAACCACAGACCGCACGCTGCCCGACGCCTTGTTGAACAATAGTCCTTCATAAAATGGCAATCGCTCGAACAGCTCGGTTTTTATCTTTTGCAGGTATTCGGGTTTGAGGGTTTGGCTCTGGTCAATGAGCGGAACCATCCTGAATTGTTGTGCAAGCGTGTCCTTTTCGAGTTTTTTAAGATCGTTGAGCGAAACCACCAGCTCTACTTCGGCTTTAGCATTTTTGAGCCCGGTCATAAGTTCATTCCAGGCGGCATAGGCTTTGGGCGTAAAAAGGGCGGTGTCCTGAAATCCAATGACAATCAGGTTGCCTTCTTCACCGAATTTGTCGAGGAAGTCGCTGTATTGTTGGTTGACAATGTGTTTCTTGGGTAACAGGTTCGCCTCGGTGTAGGTCATGCCCAGGTTTCGCCACTGGAAAGCCAGAAAAATGGTAAGGGCGACAATCGCGATTAAGATCGTAATCCTGTTTTTCAGTATGATACGGGCAATCCGTTCCCAAAAGCCTGCTTGTATGCTGCGTTTCATGTTTTTAGAAATGGTTGCAAAGGTAAGTAAAACAAGAGAAAATTTTGGTGCAAACGCCACTTTTATTGCGCTGGCGGGGTAGTTTTTTGAGCTAGATTAAATTAGGGTTACTATTTGTATTGCCGTTATAATTTATATATTTGGTTTCGGATATTTGCATCCGCATACCTAACCACCAACGGTAAACATTTACTATGAGAAGTTTTAAGAATTCGATTTTCTATATCGTGGTTACGGGCGGTTTCTCAGCACTAATTTATTGGATTTTAGCGCAAGGGAAGTTACTTGAAAACGGATCCAAAGTCGTTGTTGCCAGTTCGGCCAAAACCCAATGGACCGAGTTTCTCGACTCGATGGTACACAACCTCAAGCATCCATTGGCCATTCTGTTGGCACAAATCATTACCATTATTATCGTCGCCCGTTTTTTTGGGTGGATGTTTCGCAAAATCGGGCAACCGTCGGTAATTGGCGAAATTATTGCCGGAATCGTGCTCGGGCCTTCGCTGGTAGGCATGTATTTTCCCGAATTCTCACAAGCGCTTTTCCCCGCCGAGTCGTTGGGTAATTTACAGTTCCTGAGCCAAATCGGATTGATCCTGTTCATGTTTGTCATCGGTATGGAGCTCGACCTCAAAGTGCTCCAGAACAAAGCCAAGGAAGCGGTCGTCATCAGCCACGCGAGCATCGTTATTCCTTTTGCGTTGGGGGTTGGCCTGGCCTATTTCATTTATTACCGATTCGCCCCCGAGTCTATAGAATTCCTTTCGTTTAGCCTTTTCATGGGAATCGCCATGAGCATTACCGCCTTTCCGGTATTGGCGCGCATCGTACAGGAACGAGGCATCCATAAAACCAGGCTCGGCACAATTGTCATCACCTGCGCCGCCGCCGACGACATTACTGCCTGGTGTATCCTTGCTGCAGTAATTGCCATTGTCAAAGCAGGTTCTTTTGTGAGTTCACTTTACACTATAGGGTTGGCGCTCACCTACGTGGGGCTTATGATGTATGTCGTGAAACCCTTTCTGAAAAGGATTGGAGATTTATACAGCACCAAAAGCAAACTCAGCAAACCGGTGGTCGCCATCTTTTTTCTCACGTTGATTTTCTCCTCATACGCTACAGAAGTAATCGGGATCCATGCATTGTTCGGGGCTTTCATGACAGGCGCTATTATGCCAGATCAGGCCAAGTTCCGCGCTATTTTTATCGGGAAGGTAGAAGATGTTTCGGTCATCCTGCTGCTGCCATTGTTCTTTGTATTTACTGGCTTGCGGACACAAATCGGCTTGCTCAACGACCCTTATTTATGGAAGGTCACCGGGCTCATTATCCTGGTAGCCGTAGTGGGGAAGTTCCTCGGGAGCGCGCTCGCTGCACGATTTGTAGGCCAGAACTGGCAGGATAGCCTCACCATCGGGGCACTGATGAATACCCGCGGGCTTATGGAGCTGATTGTACTCAACATCGGTTTTGACCTTGGTGTTTTGACCTCCGAAGTCTTTACAATGATGGTAATCATGGCGCTCGTGACCACGTTCATGACCGGGCCGGCGCTCGATTTGATCAATGCCATTTTCAAGACCAGGGACGTTTTTATCCCCGAAACCGAAGAAGAAGACGAAAAAAAATACAAAATACTCATCTCATTTGGCAATAATGAAAAAGGGAAGTCCTTACTCAGGCTCGCCAACAGTCTAACCAGGAAACAGAAAGAAGCCTCGTCACTTACCGCCATGAGCCTTGCACTCAGCGATGAGATGCACACCTACAACCCCGAAGAACTCGAACGCAAAAGATTTTCGCCTATTCTAGAGGAATCCAGTTTGATGCAGCAGGAAGTCACTACAATCTTCAAGGCCACGGTAGACATAGAAACCGACATCGCCGACATCGCCAACCAAGGCGATTACGATTTGCTGCTTGTGGGACTGGGTAAATCCATCTTTGAAGGGACCATTCTCGGCAAAGTACTCGGATTCACCTCGCGCATCATCAACCCCGACCGATTGATCGACAAATTCACAGGAAAAGAAGGTTTGTTTGAAAATTCACCCTTCGACGAACGCACGCGCCAGATCATTTCTAAAAGCCGGATGCCGCTCGGGATATTAATCGATAAGGAATTGCAACAGGTAAACGACGTTTTTATCCCAATGTTTACGCCCGAAGATGCCTTCCTGATGGATTACGCGCAGAAACTCGTCTACAACAGTGATTCTAAAATTACGGTCATGGACAGCAACAACCACATGGGCGGGCATTTTGTTATGGAAAGCGCGGTGGAGTCGCTGCAAACCAAATATCCGGCGAACATCAGCCTCAAGACCGACAAGATCATGAAAAGAGAATTCCTCGACCGACAAGATTTGATGATCATCAGCCTCGAAAGCTGGAAAAAACTCGTCGATTCGCAAAGCGTATGGCTCAGCAATGTGCCGTCGGTGCTCATCATCAAACCTTAATATGAACTGGATTTTACTCATCATCGCCGGACTTTTCGAAGTAGGTTTTGCCAGCTGTTTGGGCAAGGCCAAAGAAACGTCGGGACAGGTTTCGGCTTTTTGGATGGTGGGTTTTTTCGTTTGCCTTTCCATCAGCATGTTCTTGTTGTACAAGGTCACGCAGACTTTGCCCATTGGTACAGCCTACGCCGTCTGGACAGGAATCGGCGCGGTGGGAACCGTACTCGTAGGGATTTTTATTTTTAAGGAACCGGCAACTTTTTGGCGGATTTTTTTCCTTTCGACGCTCATTGGCTCTATCGTAGGGCTCAAATTTGTTTCAAGCCATTAACTCCTGCCGTTTTCACTACAATCCCAAATCCAATACAAATGACAATTTGATGGCCAGGTTGTCCTCAAAACTGCTGAGTTGATATGGTCCGTAGCGGTAGAATGCCGAAAGCCCAAAGCCGCTGTAGATTTGGTTGAGTTCGATACCCGATTCGTAAAAGCCTTCCTCAAGGGTCTTGTAATTGATTCCGATGTGCTGCTCAGGATGCTGCATATCACCCCAAACCGCACGTGAAACCATCACAAATGACGGCCTGATTTTCTGCGCAATTTTGATGCGTTTGAAACCGTGCTTGACCTGCAGCATCGCATATTTATTCGAGAAGAATTCATTGAAATACATCGTCTCGAAACTGTTTTTGCCCGCAAAAGTAATGCGCTGGATGACCTTGTCTTTCGTCAAATTGTTTGGCGCGGTGTTGTACAAGTGCGTGAGCGGCACATCACCAAAAGCGTAACCGGCTTCGAGCAAAAAGGCCGATTTCTGGCCGTTGATGTATTTCTTTTCATAGACCGTCCTGAAATCAATCTTGCCGAAATTGAAATCGTTACCGATGAGTTTCGGGATTGATTGGGTGTATTGTAACGTGAATTTAGGGAACCGTTTCTCGGATTCGATGCGGTCGTCGGGCGTTTGCAAATAACCGCTGAATGGATTCCACTGGATGGCCACTTGCGCGGTCGTCATGTCAAAATTGTGATAGGCCAGCCCGTTATTCACAAACACATAGTCGAACTGCGGCTGGATATGACTGTAACTGAGTTGTAAAATACTTTCTGTTTTGGGGATGATTTTGGTCTCTAGATACAAACGCCAACTCTGGTAGCCGTAAAACGTACTCACGTTGATGGGCCGCGGATCGTAGAGCTTGAAAATCCTACGGTCAATGGCAAAAGATGTGCTACCAATCTCGCGAATGTCGTCGGTGTAGGAAGCGCCCACCCAAGAATTAGAATATTTGTCGGTGCGCGCCGCAAAACCCAGGCTGTACTTGAACGCGTCGTCTTTGGTGCCGTAAGTCGTGTAGCCGTCGATGCGGAATTTTTTAGAGAACCGTTCGTTGGTTTTGCCGCCCAATCCAACGCGAACACCCTCGTAATTGTTGAAACTGAGCAAGTAACGCAAATCAAGATCGAAAAAACCAAAAGGCACATATCCGTTCAGGACTTTACGCCCCGAAAGCAGGCGCTTTTCGATTTTCCGGTTCTGTGCTAGGCTATCGAGTACGAGGTAGGTTTTGCGGCTGCGTACATCGAGACTGTCGCGTCTGAAATGGTTCCAATACGATTCGGGCATATTGGCAGCACTATCGGTAACCTCTGTCTCGATGCTGCGGTTTTTGATGGTTTCGGGGACATTGTATTTTTTATCAAAGAGAAAGGTCTGCGACTCGGCATAGGTGAAATCCGAGGCGACTTTCTTGCGGTCTTGCGGCGAGTCGTCGGCGTCGAATTTTAAGGTTTCGCCCAAAATCCTGATGTCACGTTCCTTTTTGCCCTTGGCAATCTTGAAGTTGTTGTACGTTGGGAACCACAAATCCTTGTCGGCCAAATACTCAAATTCGTGTACCGCGCTGATGTTGAGTACGCCGCGGATCCGCATGACGGCTTTGGCCACCGCAAAATTCTGGCTGTCAATATAAAGTACTCCTTCGAGTCCGGCGGCTTTGCTTTTGCGTTTGTTCTTGAAATACACCATCAGCGTTTTGCGGCCCTGAATGTCTGTGCTATCGAGCAATTTGAATCGGTAATTGTTGTAATCGAAATCAGAAATTGGGCTGTTGTATTGGGTTTCAAAGAGTTCGTAACGGTTGTCGTAAACAGAAAACGACTGCAAATTGACCGTGATGAGTTCATAAACCGGTTCGCGGAATCCCGCCATACGAGTGGCCAGAATGGTTTCCTTGAGCGTGTTTTTGCCGAACTGGAACAGCGAAACCTGCTCGGTCTGGAACAAATGCTGCCTGGAGATGATTTTCTTGAAACGGTAATCCGACGAATCGAGCTTGACCGAGTTTTGCCCGTTTTTTCTAACCATTACCGTGTCGATCCGGCCATCGATAGAATCTGGATTGGCGGTGATGACGAGTTTGTTGTACGATTTGAATTCAAAGCTGTTGAGCTTCTTTTGCGGGTTGTTGTGGGACTTGCTGCGAACTACCTTGCGGATCAGTGCGAGCGCGGGATTTTCATTGGAGATGGTCACCTCGCGCAGTTCATCGGGTTTCGGAGAGAGCAAAACCGTGTAGAAATTCTTGTCGCCAACGGACAAGGTTGCTTTAGAATAGCCTACATAAGTCACCGAAACAGACGTGATTGTTTTTTTGGAATGAAGTGTGAATTTACCGTCGACATCAGAAATCGTGTACACGCCATCTTGCGAAACCACAGAGGCAAATGGCAGCCCTTTTTTGGTTTCCGAATCCTTGACGATGCCGTTAAGGTGTGACTGCGCCTGGTGTACAAACGGTAAAAAAAGCAGCAGCCAGAATAATTGCCTCATCGGTGGGGATTTCAATTCAAACGAAAGATAGGAAAATAAAAAAAACCGCCTTGTTTTTTAAGAAGACGGTTGCAGAATTTTAACGAATTTACAATTGACCATTTATTACACTTTCATAATTTCGGCTTCCTTGTGCGCCAAAATTTCGTCTATCTTTCGGATGTAGGTGTTGGTGAGGTTTTGCACCTCGTCTTCGGCGGTTTTACAAATGTCCTCAGAAGTACCTTCTTTTTCTAATTTCTTGATGTCTTTGTTGGCTTCCTGGCGGGCATTGCGGATCCCGATTTTGGCATCTTCGGCTTCGCCTTTGGCCTGTTTGGTCAAATCGCGTCGGCGCTCCTCTGTAAGCGGCGGTACACTGATGATAATCACATCGCCATTGTTCATGGGATTAAAACCAAGATTGGCAATCATAATCGCTTTTTCAATGGGTTGCAGCATGTTTTTTTCATACGGCTGGATGGTGATGGTACGCGCATCAGGAACGTTGATGTTAGAGACTTGCGAGAGTGGCGTTTGCGACCCGTAATAATCTACGAAAACGCCTCCAAGCATGGCTGGCGAAGCTTTTCCGGCGCGGATGTTCAGGAATTCTTTTTCCAGGTGTGCAATAGAACCCGACATGGATTCTTGCGTGCTGTCGAGGATAAATTCAATTTCTTCAGTCATTGTTTTTCGTTGTTGGTTGATGGTTGGTAGTTGATAGTTGTTGGTAGTTTCCATGAACCAACAACTACCGGCTATCAACTATATATTTACTACGGTTCCGATGTTTTCGCCTTCGCAGATTTTAATCAGGTTGCCTTTTTTATTCATGTCGAATACCAAAATCGGCAGTTCGTTTTCCTGGCTCAAAGTAAAGGCAGTCGAATCCATGACATTGAGTCCTTTTTTGATGACATCTTCGAACGAGATGAAGTCGAACTTGGTGGCCGTTGGATCTTTTTCGGGATCCGAAGTATAGATACCATCTACGCGGGTGCCTTTCAAAATCACATCGGCATGAATTTCAACGCCCCGCAATACCGCAGCAGTATCAGTGGTAAAATACGGGTTTCCGGTCCCGGCGCCAAAAATCACGATACGGCCTTTTTCAAGGTGGCGCACCGCGCGTCTTTTAATGTAAGGCTCGGCAATGGCTTCTATCTTGAGCGCAGTCTGCAGACGTGTGAGCATTCCTTTGTCTTCGAGTGCGCCTTGTAAGGCCATTCCGTTGATGACAGTGGCTAACATGCCCATGTAATCGCCTTGTACGCGATCCATGCCATTGCTGGCTCCGGCAACACCCCTAAAAATATTCCCTCCGCCGATTACGATCGCGATTTGCACGCCTTTATCGTGGATCTGTTTGATTTCTTCGGCATATTCGGCAAGTCGGGCCGGGTCGATTCCGTATTGACGGTCTCCCATTAACGCTTCGCCGCTTAATTTGAGGAGGATTCTTTTGTACTTCATATAGCTATCTTGAGTAAAGTTGTGCAAATATAGGCATAATCTGATTTCGTGAAATAGACTTTTTTAAAAAAATCCGACTAAGCTTTTTGACGTTATTACAATGATAAATGTCAGCTGTGATTGCCAATAAAAATGGTAATTTTGTACAAAATATCACACTATGAAAATGGCAGTCGCACAAGGGTTGCTCCAATCCCATTCGTACTTCAAATACAGGCAAATTGTAACCGACTTACTCGCTCAGGGAAAGTCTAGTGGCAACGACCCATCGGCGGCTTTGGTGCATTATACCGAGCTCAATGAGGCGCGCATGAACCGCCTTGATAAGAAAATGGTCGTAGCCGAAGAGAACATCCAAAAACTGTTGTCACTCAGGAAAAGCTACACCTGGCTCGTAATTTCAGAAGGTTGGTGTGGCGATGCCGCGCAACTGCTGCCCATATTCAATAAGATGGCTGGCATTGCACCGCACATTGATTTGAAGATTGTGTTTCGCGATGAAAATGAATCGTTGATGAACCTGTTTTTAACCAATGGTGCCAAATCAATCCCCAAGTTGATCGTGTTGGATAAGGAAAATGACAAGGTAATCGGCAGTTGGGGACCACGTCCGGCGGGCGCGACGCACTTAATCAAAAGCTACAAGGAACAGTACGGCGCAATCGATGAAACGGCAAAAACCGAACTGCAATTGTGGTATTTACACGACAAAGGACTCAGTACCCAAAATGAAATGGCTACATTGATGCAGCATCTGGACCAATTGAATGTTCAAACAAAGTGACATCCATGGCATCTTTCACGTCGTAATTGCCTATCTTGGTGCGGCGTAAAACGGTGAGATGCGCGCCCGAGTTCAAAGCTTTTCCAAAATCATACGCGAGTGAACGGATGTAGGTGCCTTTGCTGCAAACCACCCTAAAATCTACTTCGGGTAAAGCGATGCGCGTGATTTGGAATTCGTGTATGGTGGTTTTTCTTGCCGAAATCTCAACTTCTTCACCGGCTCGGGCATGTTCATACAAACGTTTCCCGTCTTTTTTGATTGCGGAAAAGATGGGCGGTTTTTGGTCTATTTCGCCGAGAAATTGTTGCGAGGTTTCCAGTACCAACGCTTCATTAAGATGTGAAGTCGGGAAAGTCTCGTTTATGGCAGTTTCCAGATCATAAGAAGGCGTGGTGGCGCCAACGTAGAAAGTGCCCGTGTATTCTTTGACCTGGCCTTGCAATTCTGGAATGCGTTTGGTGAATTTGCCGGTGCAAACCAGTAGCAAACCTGACGCCAACGGATCTAAAGTACCGGCGTGGCCAATTTTGATTTTTTTGAGCCCAAGCTTGCTTTTCAAAGCCCATTTCATTTTGTTGACCGCCTGGAAAGACGACCACGTCAATGGTTTGTCAATGAGTAAGACTTGTCCGTTTTGAAAATCTTCGGCAGTCATCAAATTACAGTAAGCTCGTGGAGGAAAAAATGAATCAACAACAACGCCACGCCTACAATGATGCGGTAATACCCAAACATTTTGAAGCCATTTTTACTCAAATAGCCGATAAAGGATTTGATGGCGAGCATCGCTACCACAAACGCCACCACATTGCCGATGATAAGCAAATTGACTTGATCGTCAGAAAGTACATAACCATCCTTATAATAGTCGTAGCATTTTTTAACCGTGGCGCCCAACATGGTTGGTACTGCTAGAAAAAACGAGAATTCGGCGGCAACCGTACGCGATAATTTTTGCGACATACCGCCCACAATGCTCGCACCGCTTCTTGAAACGCCGGGAATCATCGCCAAACATTGGAACAACCCGATTTTTAAGGCTTGTGAATAAGTGATTTCTGAGGCAGTTTCAGTGTCGTGCGAATGTGAAAACCAGTCATCTACCTTGAGTAAAATGAGACCTCCGATTAAAAGTGATACCGCAACCGTCACGGGATTTTCAAGTAATGCATCGATTTTTTTACTGAACAGCAGTCCAAAAACCACCGCTGGGATAAACGCCACGAGCAATTTAAAGTAAAAGTCAAGAGTCTGGAAAAAACGCTTGAAATACAAAACAACCACAGACAAGATCGCGCCGAGTTGGATTACAATAGTAAATAGTTTGGTGAAATCATCCTGTGCAATCCCAAAAAAGGAACTCGCAATAATCATGTGGCCGGTAGAGGAAACAGGAAGGAATTCGGTGATGCCTTCAATGACGGCAAGTACTAAGGCTTGGAGGAAATCCATTTATTTTTTAGAAGTTTTCAGGATCGAATAAATCGTGATGCCAAAACCAATCAGCACTAAAGTAGGCGCGAGGCGAATCCTTCTAAAGCTAAACACCGCATCGTTAAAGACCTTGGGATCGTCGCTTCCGCCACCCGACATCAGGATAAACCCGAGCGCAATCACGGCCACGCCAATGAGTAAAAAGGTGTAGTTGACCTTTTCAAAAAGAAATTCCGGCTGCTGATTTTTTTCTTTCATAATACATATTTTTATCGCCTATCCGGCTTTGTTGCTTCCGTTCAACTTTCAACTTTCGCCTTTCCTCTAATAAAGATCGTCTGTGCGTAAATTCAGGAAACGCTGCGTCGCAAAGAATGTACTGATCCAACTGATCAGAATCCCAACAACGAGCACGCCCAATAAAACCAGGGCAATCAAGGGCTGGTCTTCGGTAATTTTAAGGTTGGGGTAATTCAGGTCGAGGTAATACAAAGTACCCAACAACGCCAGCACGGCAATCACACCGCCAATGAATCCCAGACGGATGCTTTTCCAGATAAAAGGTTTGCGGATAAATGACTTGGTGGCGCCTACCATCTGCATCGTTTTAATGATAAAGCGGTTGGAGTAGATAGACAATCGCATCGAACTATTAATAAGTAACACCGCCACGAGTGCCAAAATGCCACTGATGATGAGGATCCACATACTGATTTTCTGAATGTTGTCATTGACCAAATTGACCAGTTGCTTGTCATAAACCACATCCGAAACCATTTCGTTAGAACGAAAACGGCGCTCTATTTTCTCGATGTTGGCCCGGTCTATATAATCGGCCTTGAGGTGAATGTCGTAAGAGTTCTGCAACGGGTTGGCGCCCAGGAAAGTCATGAAATCCTCGCCGATTACATCGGTGTGCATTTTGGCGGCCTGTTCCTTGGTGAGGTATTCGCTTGATTTGACAAACGGCGCCGTTTTGAGTTCCTCGCCAAAAGCAACCATAGTGCTGTCGGTAGCCTCATTTTTGAAAAACACCGTCATGGCAATTTCTTCCTTGAAATTGTCGGATAGTTTTTTGGAATTGATCACAAACAGACCCAAAATTCCCAATAAAAACAACACCAGGAAAACACTTAAAACCACCGAAAAATAAGAAGAAATCAAGCGGCGTTTTTGAAACTTTTCGAAAGAAGAACCCATAGAATTTGAATTATGCCGTAAAAATAACAAAGAATTTGTACAATAACAGTTTATAACGCGCAAAGTTTTGTCATTCGTACAATAAACGTAAATTTGCGCTTCGCAGAAAAAGACTTGGGGAAATTGAACTTGTTACACTTTTCCCCAGAGCCTTAGCGCCTCAGAACCTTAGCACCTTTTTTCATGAAATACAATCCCAACGAAATAGAAGCCAACTGGCAAAAATACTGGGCCGAAAACCAAACTTTCGCCGCAGAGAACAACAGTGAAAAGCCAAAATATTATGTACTTGACATGTTTCCTTATCCGTCGGGAGCGGGTTTGCACGTAGGGCATCCGTTGGGTTACATCGCTTCGGATATTTACGCGCGCTACAAACGCCACAAGGGTTTCAATGTACTGCATCCGCAAGGTTATGACAGCTTTGGGTTGCCTGCCGAGCAGTATGCCATCCAGACTGGGCAACATCCCGATAAAACGACGAAGGAAAACATCGCGCGGTACCGCGAGCAGCTCGATAAGATCGGGTTTTCGTTCGATTGGGATCGTGAGGTGAGAACTTCTTCACCAGAATATTACAAATGGACACAGTGGATTTTCATCCAGCTTTTCAACTCGTGGTACAACAAAATTTCGGATAAAGCCGAAAGCATCTGCACTTTGATCGAAGCGTTTCAAAACGAAGGAAATGTAAATGTCAACGCGGTTGCTGATGACAATATAGACACATTTTCAGCCAAGGATTGGATCGGATTTTCATCCGAAAAGCAACAGCAGATTTTACTACAATACCGCTTAACGTATCTCGCCGAAACCGAAGTCAACTGGTGCCCAGGCCTTGGAACGGTACTCGCGAATGACGAAATCGTCAACGGCGTTTCTGAGCGCGGCGGATTTCCCGTCATCCGCAAGAAAATGACGCAATGGAGCATGCGGATTTCTGCGTATGCCCAGCGTTTGCTCGACGGATTGAAGGAAATCGACTGGACACAATCTTTAAAAGACGCGCAGGAAAACTGGATAGGCAAATCTGTTGGAGCTTTGGTGACCTTTAAGGTTTTGGATTCGGAGGAAACCAAAAATGAAGTCGACCATTTCCTGTCGGGCAACGAGCACAGCGGTTACGAAATCGACGTTTTTACGACGCGTCCCGATACGATTTTTGGCGTGACGTTCATGACGTTGGCGCCAGAACATGAACTCGTTTCAAAGATTACAACGCCCGAATGGAAACAATCGGTGGAACAATATGTAGAAGCCACCGCAAAACGTTCGGAGCGAGAGCGCATGGCCGATGTCAAGACGATTTCGGGTGTGTTCACGGGCGCGTATGCTGAGCATCCGTTTACCAAAGAACCCATCCCGATTTGGGTAGGCGATTATGTACTCGCAGGTTACGGAACCGGAGCCGTTATGGCCGTTCCTTGCGGCGACGAGCGCGATTATGCGTTTGCGAACCATTTCAAAGGCAAAAACGGAATGTTGCCGATCAAGAATATTTTTGCCGATGCCGATATTTCAAAGGAGGCGTTTGCATCGAAGGACAATGTCAAGATCGCGAATTCTGATTTCCTTGACGGATTGAATTACAAAGACGCGACCAGAAAGGCTATAGAAGAACTCGAAAAACTCGGACAGGGCAAAGGCAAAACCAATTACCGTTTGCGCGACGCGGTGTTTTCACGCCAGCGTTATTGGGGCGAGCCGTTTCCTGTGTATTATGTGAATGGCTTGCCGCAGATGATTGCCGCCGAACATTTGCCAATCCGTTTGCCCGAAGTGGAGAAATATTTACCCACAGAAGACGGGCAACCACCACTCGGAAATTCACGTGAATGGGCGTGGAGCACGATTGAAAATAAAGTCGTGTCGAATGATTTGATCGATAACAAAACCGTGTTCCCGCTGGAACTGAATACAATGCCTGGTTGGGCAGGCAGTTCGTGGTATTGGTTGCGTTATATGGATCCGCACAATGAAAAGGAATTCGTTTCTAAGGAAGACGAGCAATATTGGCAGAACGTCGATTTGTATATTGGCGGAAGCGAGCACGCGACCGGGCATTTGCTGTACAGCCGTTTTTGGAATAAGTTTTTGTACGACCGCGGGTTTATTTCTCAGGAAGAACCGTTTAAGAAGTTGATTAATCAGGGGATGATTTTGGGGATGAGTGCGTTTGTGAACCGTATTGAAGGCACAAACAAATTCATTTCGAAAAACCAGATTGGCGATAAAAGAGTGCAGCCAATTCACGCTGATGTTTCATTTGTAAATTCATCAGACGAGCTCAATATTGATGCTTTCAGGAATTGGCGCGAAGATTTCAGAGATGCCGAATTTATTCCCGAGGAAAACGGAAAATTCCTCGTCACGCGCGAAGTCGAAAAAATGTCCAAGTCCAAATACAATGTTGTCACACCCGACGACATTTGCGAAGAATACGGTGCCGATACTTTAAGATTATACGAAATGTTCCTCGGTCCGCTTGAACAAGCCAAACCTTGGAACACCGCAGGGATTACCGGCGTTTTCGGTTTCCTTAAAAAGCTTTGGAAACTGTATTTCGATGACAAAGGATTGATCGTCACGTCAAACCCGGCGAGTAAGGAAGCTTTGAAAACGCTGCACAAAACCATCAAGAAAGTACAGGATGACATCGAAGGATTCTCGTTCAACACCTCGGTTTCGCAATTCATGATTGCCGTGAACGAACTTACGGCAATGAACTGCCACGAGCGTTCGGTTTTAGAGCCGTTGGCGGTTTTGATTTCGCCGTATGCGCCGCATATCGCTGAGGAATTGTGGGAAAAACTCGGTCACCAAGGAAGCATCGCGCGCGTGCCGTTCCCGAAATTCAATGCCGAGTATTTGGTAGAAAGCAGCAAGGAATATCCGGTGTCGTTCAATGGTAAAATGCGTTTCACTTTGGAGTTGCCGCTTGATTTGACTGCCGCGCAGATTGAGGAAATCGTAATGAAAGACGAACGCACGATCAAACAACTCGAAGGACGCACGCCGAATAAGGTGATTATTGTTCCCGGGAAAATCATCAACTTGGTGGGATAACGGTGCCCGCGTGAGCGATTGGAGCGGAAATCCTTTTTGTTTTACAGGAAATCCCTCGAATGCGCTTGGGATGTCAAACGAAAAAGATTGCAGTGAAAAGCGCGACCCGTAGGGGCACGCCCAAAAAAAACTGACAAAATTGCACCCGTTATCCTTTGGCGCAAATTTTGACTAACGCCAACCACCAAACCTAAAAAATTAAAAATATGTATTGGATACTGATTATAGGAATCATGCTGGCCAGCTGGCTCGTGAGCAACAGGCTGCAAAGCAAATTTGACAAATATTCTAAAGTGCATTTACAGAATGGCATGAGCGGCGCCGAAATCGCCGAGAAAATGCTCGCAGACCACGGTATTCGTGATGTGCGCGTGATCTCGACTCCGGGAAAGCTTACCGACCATTACAACCCTGCCGACAAAACCGTCAACCTCAGTGAAGCGGTGTACAACCAAAGAAACGCTGCTGCGGCTGCCGTTGCCGCACACGAATGCGGTCACGCGGTGCAACATGCTACGGCTTACAGTTGGCTCGAGATGCGCTCGAAACTGGTTCCGGTGGTGAGCGTTGCCTCGACTTGGGTACAATGGATTTTGATTGCGGGCATTCTGCTCATCAAGACGTTCCCTGCGCTGTTGCTGATAGGAATCGTGATTTTTGCAATGACCACCTTGTTTTCAATTATCACCTTACCCGTAGAATACGATGCCAGTAACCGCGCACTCGCCTGGCTGGAAAACAAGCGCATGCTTACGCGCGAGGAACAAGCCGGAGCGAAAGACGCGCTCAAATGGGCCGCACGCACTTATGTGGTGGCTGCGATCGGGTCGGTAGCGACTTTGTTGTACTATGTGATGATGTATAATAACAGACGGTAAGAAACGCCCTGCGGGCTATAGAGACGCTGCGCTGTTGAAACGGCTGCGTCTTTAGAGACGCTTCGCGATAGATAGCTCTCAAGAAAATCCTGTTGTTTACCTATATTATGAGGAGACAACAGGATTTCGTATTTCTATAGCCCGAAGGGCGTTTCTCTAGCGCAGCGTCTCTAAAGCCTGAAAGGCGTGTCTATAGGCGCAGCCGTCTCTACAATTGAATCTGCCTATCAATCTGCTGGTCGAGGCAAATAAAAGTCTCTGTACGCGAAACCCCTTCAATCGCCTGGATTTTGCTGTTGAGCAGTTGCATTAAATGGGCATTGTCGCGGCAGATGATTTTGATGAGGATAGACCAGTTTCCGGTGGTGTAGTGGCATTCGAGCACTTCGGGGATTTTCTTGAGTTCGCGCACCGCTTCTAAATTCCGCGCAGCCTTGTCGAGGTAAATCCCCACGAAAGCCATGGTGCTGTAACCCAAAACCTTATTGCTTACGACAAATTTAGAACCCGAAATCACACCCGATTGCTCGAGTTTGCGCAGCCGTTGGTGGATGGCCGCACCCGAAATCCCGATTTTGTTGGCAATCTGTAGTATGGGCTTGCGGGCGTCCTCCATTAAAAAACGCAGGATTTCCTTGTCGATGCCGTCTATTTCTATTTGAAGGGAATTGATTTTCATAAGTTTCGGATTTGGAGTAAAAATAGAAATTTTGTTTCAAATTGAAATAATTATTAATTAAGAGGTAATTTTTTGGAAACGCTACGCTACAGAAACGCTGCGCGATGGATAGCTGCAAAAAGAAAATCCTGTTGATTCCCATGAGTTGGGAAATAACAGGATTTTCTTTTCTGTAGCCCGCAGTGCGTTTCTAAAGGCGCAGCCGTCTCTACAGCGCAGCGTCTCTCTATAATTTATCCGGATTATACCCAACATAACGCATCTCAGTCTCATTAAAAACAACCCCAAATGATTCGAGCTCCTTTAAAATTGGAAGGTATACCTCCTTTCGGATTGGCAATTGTACGCCAGGCGTTTTGATGTTGCCGTTGAGGATCTGCAAAGTCGCCATCGCCACAGGAAGACCAACCGTTTTGGCCATTGCCGTATAGGTTTGGTCGTCGCCGATGCAAACCATTTTAGAGTCGATCTGTTTTTGCACGCCGTTTATTTCATAGCCAAATTTGTGGTACATCACAATCATGTCTTTGTCGTTGGGCTCTAGCGTCCATTTGTCTGACAGGATTTTCTCGAGGATTTGTGCCGGAGTCGCATTCTTGATTCCGACTTTTTTATTGGGGTTAAATAGGTCGAGTTCGAGCAGTTTATCCCAAATCACATCGTCCTGTTCAATGCCGAGTTGCAGGCGCAATTTGATCTCGACCGAATCGCTCGGATGGTAAGGCAAAAACAAATTGGTGAACTCGCGGTAACTGATGTTTTCTGAATCGTCGATAATATAGGTGTCATCGGTCATGCCGAGTTGCACAAACGTATTCCAGGCGCGCGAATAGCCCACACGGCGAATGGTGCCCCGATACAAAGTCAAAATGTCGTCAAGCCCATAAACGCTGCGGTATTTGAGTGAGTCGCGGTTCGCGTAACCTTCAAATCGACCGTAACCTTCTACTTCAAGGAATTCTGTCCTGCGGAACAATTTGTGGTACGGAATGTATTTATAAGTGCCTTCCTGGATGAATTTGGCCGCGCCGCCTTGTCCGGCGAGTACCACATTTCTAGGTGCCCAGGTGAATTTGTAATTCCAGAGGTTGTTGTCGGATTCTGGTGCCACAAGCCCGCCGCAGAACGATTCAAACAAAATCATCTTGCCGCCTTTTTCACGGATCTCATCAATGACTTTCATCGCACTCATATGATCAATTCCGGGATCCAGCCCAATTTCGTTCATGAACACGAGATTATTTGCCTTGGCCGCCGCATCGAGTTCCTGCATCGCGTCGCTGATGTAAGAAGCCGTGACCATGTGTTTTTTATAGGTAATGCAATCCTTGGCCACTTCAATATGCATGTGCGCCGGAAGCATCGAGATGACAATGGCTGCGCGCTCTATTTCAATATGGCGCTGCGTTTCGTTGAAAATATCGAATGCAATCGCGGTGGCATTGGGATGGTTGCCGGTTTTGCGCTGCGCGAGCTCGAGCGACAAATCGCCGATGGTGAGGTGTAGGTTTTCGGCATCCGATTTTTCCAACAGGTATTTAATCAAGGAAGAGGCCGAGCGTCCGGCACCGATAATCAGGATATTTCTCATGGTTTTGGTAATGGTGTGGCAAATGTATAAAAAAAATCAGCCACCCATTTGCGAAGCGATTCACAAATTGGTGGCCGATATTTTGAGCAGAAACGATTATAGGTTTTCTAGTTCCTCGAGGTCTTTGAGGTCTTCCTGTTTCGATTCGATTTTTTTCTGTTCGAATTCGGTGTCCTTTACGACTTCATCGGGAATCATTGCCTTGACGACAATGACGGCAAGTAACAAGCCCGCCAAAACCATCAGCCAGATAGGTACATTTTTGTGACCAGTTGGCGATTTGAAAAAAGCCAACAAGCCAAACAACAAGGACAATCCGGCAGGCAATACGCCCAATGTACCCAAGGGCAATATGGCAAAAGGAATCCCAATCACCGCGAAAATAAAAGCTAAAACAATCAATACTTTTCTCATAATTATATTCCTGATGCGTTATTTAAAATGAGCTGTCCGGTTCCTACTGGAATGCTGAAACTGATTTTTGCAGGCACTTTGGCGTTGTCGGCGGTAAGCCAGATAATGTTCTTGTCGGTACCTTTCAAAGCTTTGGTACTGGCGCCAATTGATATTTTATAACAATCCTTAGGCCCAAGATTCCCCGCAGAAATGGTTTCTTTACCCATGTATTTGGCAGAGACGGTGGTTTGCTTCTCGTCAAAAATCACTGTAAAAGTCTTGATTTGGCCAACCTTGAATTTGCTGAAATCTACATTGCGCAATAAATAAATTGTAGAAACCGCATCCTGACTTGTGCCCACGTTAAAGGTTTTAGTAGTCGGTGCCATGTTTTTCTTGGTCATGGTGCTTTCTACTGTTCCGTTCTTGAAAATGTATTTTTCTTTTTTGGTGTATTTGCCCTCATAGATATCGCGTTTATAAAGGCTAGGTTTCAAAGTCGTGGGGTCGACATAGGCTTCATAAAGGTCGCGGATTTTAAAGAAACTGTCCCATTTGCTATAAGTTGTGGCTTCGCAACTCAGGTGCAATAAAGTCTTCTTGGATGTTTTTACGGTCTCGGTTTCCATGGTCACCTGTGCGAGTTGCGTCATCAGTCCGCTCATATTATAAGAGGCCGCGTAAACGAATTTCTCTCCCGACTTTACGGCTTTGTTTTGTGCCGATCCGCTGATTGCAAAGGTCAGGGCTAGGATAAATACTAATCTTCTCATAGATTGTCTGGATTTTATGGTGCAAATATATATTTTTTTTATTAGGAGCTGTTTCCCGCTTTCGCCTTTATCTTTTCTTGCGCTGCGCTCCAGAAAAGGATACCGGCTCTATCGGGGCTAAAAAGTTCCGAATTCTTTTTTAATTCGGGACATATCGGGTAATTTTACGGCACTAAAATCAAAACCCAAAATGGAAAGAAAAGTTATTGCCACTGCGGCATTTTTAGGTGCTGTCGCAATTATCTTAGGCGCTTTCGGAGCCCACGCGCTCAAAGCCAAGCTCAGTATCGATCACCTAAGCAGTTTTGAAACAGGAGTGAAATATCAAATGTACCATGCGCTGTTGTTGCTTTTCGTAGGCACGTCGACCGCTATTTCTCAAAAGGCACGCAAGACCATTTTTTATCTTATCGTGTTGGGCGTGGCGTTTTTCTCGGGTTCGATTTATTTACTATCTACGCCCGAAGTTACTGGTATTAATGCCAAACCCATTGGCTTTATTACGCCAATTGGAGGATTATTACTTATCGTCGCCTGGATTTGGCTTTTTATCGATTTTATGAACAAAAGGCGATAATAATTGGCGATTTCTAAACCTCCTATATATTTAATTTTTACTTTTGCACTTTATTAATGTGCAACACAAACACACAATTCTATGGATAATTACGCTCAAACTACGAAATCGATTGCGTTAGAACAATACGGAATCAAAAACGTCGAAGAAGTAGTCTACAACCCCTCTTACGACTTGCTATTTGAAGAAGAATTAAAAGATAGTTTACAAGGATACGAGAAGGGGCAATTAACAGAATTAGGAGCTGTAAACGTAATGACTGGTGTCTTCACCGGGCGTTCCCCAAAAGATAAATACATTGTCAAGGATGCCATCACAGAAAATACCATCTGGTGGCCGTCTGAAAAATCACCAAACGACAACAAAGCCATTTCGCAAAATACCTGGGATGCGCTTAAGGAAAATACCGTTAGCCAACTCTCTGGCAAAAGACTTTTCGTTGTAGATACCTTTTGCGGCGCCAATGAAAATACAAGACTCAAAGTGCGCTTTATTGTAGAAGTGGCCTGGCAGGCGCATTTCGTGAAAAACATGTTCATCCGCCCAACAGAAGAAGAACTCGATCACTATGGCGAGCCCGATTTTGTCGTAATGAATGCCTCTAAGAAAGGTTTTGCAGACTATGCGTCACACAACCTCAATTCTGAGACGTACATCGCCTTCAACCTAACCGAAAAAATGCAACTTATTGGCGGTACCTGGTACGGTGGCGAAATGAAAAAGGGCTTGTTCTCTATGATGAACTACTATTTGCCTTTGCAGGGAATCGCTTCGATGCACTGTTCGGCAAATAAGGGAAAAGACGGCGACGTGGCAGTGTTCTTTGGCTTATCTGGAACCGGGAAAACCACTTTGTCGACCGATCCGAAACGCGAATTGATCGGAGATGACGAACACGGTTGGGACAATGACGGCGTATTCAACTTTGAAGGCGGCTGTTATGCCAAAACCATCGACCTTTCTAAAGAAAACGAACCCGATATCTACGGCGCCATCAAACGCGATGCACTACTTGAAAACGTAACGGTAGATGCAAATGGTAAAATCGACTTCAAAGATGGTTCGGTGACCCAAAACACCAGGGTTTCCTATCCGATTTACCACATCCACAATATTGTAAAACCGGTATCAAAAGCCGGACACGCCACCAAGGTAATCTTTCTTACTGCTGATGCTTTTGGCGTGATGCCTCCGGTTTCTAAATTGACTCCCGAGCAAACCAAATACTATTTCCTTTCAGGGTTTACAGCCAAATTGGCCGGAACAGAAAGAGGCGTGACCAAACCAGAACCAACTTTTTCGGCCTGTTTTGGGAAAGCATTCTTGTCATTGCACCCAACACAATACGGACAAGAGCTCGTCAAGAAAATGGAGGCGCACAACGCCCAGGCTTACATGGTCAATACGGGTTGGAACGGAACCGGAAAGCGGATTTCTATTAAAGATACACGTGCCATCATCGACCGAATTTTAGACGGATCGATTGAACACGCAGAAATGAAACAAATGCCCATCTTTAATTTCCACGTCCCAACGGCTTTAGAAGGTGTCGATTCTGGGATTTTAGATCCGCGTCAAACCTACGCCAACACCTCCGAATGGACAGAAAAAGCCAACGACCTTGCATCTCTTTTCATCAAAAACTTCAATCAATATACTGACAATGAAGAAGGCGAGCGTCTGGTAAACGCCGGTCCGCAGTTATAAATACATTAAATTTTTAACGAAATCCCGAATCTTGCCACCAAAATCGTGCAGGATTCGGGATTTTTATTTTACAGAATCAATACTATGCAAAGGTTTTCGCCAATCGGATTCTCAACCGAAAACGGTGTAAGAAAATCGATTCTCTAATAATTTATTGGAGTTTTTGCCATATCCTTAAATCGTATTGCGACTGTTATTTGTTTGAAATGAAATACCTTACTTTGCTGCATAATTCTAACAATGAAACAGTTATGGCAATTAAGAAACAATTTATAAAGACCAAACCAGTCGTAAAGGTGACGTTCACCGTAGATGCAAAACAGGCAAATACAGCAGCAGTAGTTGGTGATTTCAACAACTGGGATGTAAAGGTCGGTGAACTCAGCAAACTTAAAAACGGAACTTTCAAAGGAGTTTTTGACATCAACAAAGAAGCTTCTTATGAATTCCGCTACCTGATCGACGGCACATTCGTCAACGACGACCAAGCCGATTCTTACCGTTGGAATGAGTTTGCGGGCGCAGAAAACAGCGTACTCGAATTGTAATTAAATCACAGATAAATGAAAGCCGCTTCAATTGGAGCGGCTTTTTTTCGTTTTAGAGGGTTTTAAGGAGTTGCCCTAGATTAACAATCGATGTAGTTTTTCTGCGAGGATGGTAACAGAAAAAATTGTATTTTACCTTCAGGGAAGGGGCGGATTTATCCCTAAAAAATTAAAATGAAATACAAATGCATAAATTCTGCACACGTTGTTAAAGTTTTAGAAACTTCAGTTTGTCAATAAATATAGCAAGAAAGTTTGTTTACAGTGTTCCAAGAAAACTCAAATTGGCACCCGGTTCCAATTCTTCCGCTTCGCGATTAGGTCGGAACAACCTTGCCGAAAGTTCGCCCTTGAGGATAATCTTATCGCCTTTCACATCGAGCCAACTGCCTTCGCGCAAGCCCAAAACCGGTACATTGTTGAACTGATGGAATTCGGCAATCCTGGTCTCGCGTGTTTCCCCCATATGTTTGGATTGCAAATCGGGATCGAGGTAATGCGGGTTCAGGTTAAACGGGATCATGCCCAATGTCTGGAAACTCGGCGGATAAATGATGGGCATATCATTGGTAGTTTGCATGGTGAGCCCGGTGATATTGCTTCCGGCACTTGTACCAAGGTAAGGCGTTCCGTTTTTGAGCGCTTCGGCCAAAACGTCCATCACTTTGTTTTTGTACAATTGGTAGACGAGTAGGAACGTATTGCCGCCACCTGTAAAAATGCCTTGTGCCGAACGGATCGCATCGGCGGCGGATTCAAACTCATGCAATCCTTTTACGTTGACGTTTATGCCCGTGAAAGCCTCACAAACTTTTTGGGTGTATGCCTCATGCGATAGGCCTCCAGGTCTTGCATAAGGAATGAATACAATGGTTTCACAATTTTTAAAATGGAGAGCCAGCTCGGGCAGAAGGTATTCCAGATAGCCGCTGCCGTGCAAAGTGGAGGTGCTTGCAATCAGAAGATTTTTCATGGTTGTAGAAGGTTCGTCGTTGTCGTAAAGATAAAGAATACTTGTCTGTCAGCGCCTGACGTGATGGATTTAAATTAACATTTAATTATCAGGCTGTTGGCAATTTATTGGCAGGCGCCGCTTCTATATTTACCCTCGATTAAACCAAACCAATGAACAAAATCCTGCTGGCATTCGTGTTATTTAGCATTTTTCCCAATGCTTCTATTGCGCAAACTACGCGCAAGATTATCAAAGGCAAAGTAATGGCCGACGCCAATGATATTGACGGTATCTATGTAATCAACCTCAAAACGCAGGACGCAACGATTACCCAGAAAGGCGGCTATTTTTCTATTGCGATGGGCATTGGCGATACGTTGATGCTGTCGTCTATCCAATTCAAGGCTTTGCGGTATGAAGTCAAAGCCTCGGATATGATCAATACCGATTTGCTCTTCCTGAAGATGACTCCCATCATGAACCAACTCAATGAAGTGATGGTTTACCAATACAAAAACATCAACGCCGAAGCACTTGGGATTATCCCAATGGGCAGAAAAACCTACACGCCCGCCGAGCGCAAACTCAAAGCAGCTACTGGTTGGAGCGGGCAAGGAGGCGGTGTATCGATAGACCCATTGTTCAATATTTTTTCAGGCCGTACGGCGATGCTCAAAAAGGAGCTTGTGGTAGAAGGGAAGGAAAAATTATTGGATCAGATTGATTATTTGTTCGAGCCCGAATATTTCACGCACAAACTCAAAATCCCACAAGAATATGTCAAGGGATTCCAATATTATTTGGCCGAAAACAATAGATTTGCAGCGGCAATCAAAGCCAAAAATAAAACGCTGGCTACTTTTCTCATGGGAGAATACGCGGTTAAATATTTAGAGATTATCGCAAGTGAAAACAAATAACATTCTATTTTTTCTTTTGATGTTGTGCGCGCAGCTGGTTTGGGGACAATCGCCCGCGAAACTTGTGACGGCCAAAATCGTAGCCGATTCGTCTGCCATCGACAAGGTCAACGTACTCAATCTTCGCGATTACAAGACTGCCATTACCAACAAAGAAGGTATCTTTACGATCTTGCTTCGCGAAGGCGATGTACTTGTGATTACTGGGATAAACCTTGAAACCAGGCGAAAAATCATTTCTGCCGACGACCTCAAAGAAGAAATCCTGCTCATCAAGGCCAGCACCAAAATGACCCAGCTCAATGAAGTCGATGTTAACGCGCATCCCCAAATCAACTCAGAACAAATGGGGATTACTCAAAAGGGCCAGAAGCGCTACACGCCAGCCGAGCGTAAACTCCGCACTGCCACTACCGGATTATTAGATCCGCTGCTCAATAAGATGTCAGGGCGCACCGCACAGCTCAAAAAGGAGATTCAGGTAGAACGCAATGAGCGATTGCTCATCAAACTCGATGGTTGGTTTGAGGACAAATACTACACGCAAACCTTGAAAATCCCAGAAGACTACATACAAGGTTTTCAGTACTACATTATTGAAGACGAGGATTTTGCCCGTGCACTCAACGACAAAAATAAAACCTTAACTATGTTTTATGTCAAAAGGCTTGCGGTAGAGTACAACGACCTGATTGCTACGCCAGAGCCTGTAAAAACCGAGTGAGGCTTAAAATATGGTTAATTTGAGGATTTGAACTTCAAAAACGCATAACTTTGCTAAAAAAATAAGAAAATATGTTTGGAATTGGCGGCGGCGAGTTGGTCTTCATCCTCTTTATAGTTTTGATGTTGTTCGGATCGGATAAAATCCCCGAAATCGCGCGTACCATGGGCAAAGCGATGGCGCAGCTTAAAAACGCCACCAACGACATCAAAAGCGAAATCCAGAAAGGTGCCGATGCCAACGGGCTTACCGATACTTTTAAGGACATCCATGGCAATTTCACCGACGTTTCGCAAAACATCCAAGCCGAAATCAGCAAAGCCAAAGACAACCTCGCCAACCAAGTGACGCCGAAAATCGAAGGGGTTCACCAAGAAATCGAAGAAATTACCGGCCCAATCAAAAGACAAAACTAGATGCTAGAGAAACTGCTGCAACTGGATCACGACTTATTTAAGTTCTTCAACGGTTTGGGTTCAGAGCAATACGACCCGTTTTGGCTCTACATCACCCAACAAATCCACTGGATTCCTTTTTTTCTATTGCTTTTTTACCTGATCTACAAGAAAATCGGCGGCAAGCAAACCCTTTACCTGCTCTTTTTTATTGCCATTTTAATTGCCTTTACAGACCAGCTTACCAACGTTTTCAAGAATGGTTTTGAGCGGCTGCGACCTTGCAACAACCCCAATCTTGGGCCTAACATCCGCAAGGTTCTGATTCGCGATTCGTACAGTTTCTTTTCGGGACATGCCTCTAATACTTCGGCGGTAGCCACGTTGTTGTACCTGATTATGAAAAAACACTACAAGTATTTTTGGCAGATTTTCTTCTGGCCGCTCGTCTTTGGCTACAGTCGTATTTACCTGGGCTTGCATTTTCCGTCCGACATTCTTTTTGGGTATTTCATGGGCGCACTTACTGGGTTTGGCTGCTATAAGTTATACCGATTGGCGCAGCAGAAGTATTTTCCCGGGTAAATTTTCAGGAGCTATTCCGGCTATACGTTGCAATCTTTTGACAAAAAGGATTTCCCTACGCAGGTCCCGCACTATCCTTTTTGCAAAAGGATTTCCACTGCTATCCGGGCTAGGCCGAGCAAGCTCGCAAATTTAAAAGTTTTGAACAACCAACGTGAACCAACGAATGTTGAGGTTTAAAGCACCCGACTCACCGTCAATCCATCGCGAATCGGCAAAAGCACCGTTTCTACACGCGGATCATTTTTTAAACGTTCATTGTATTCTAAAAGCACTTTCGTGCTGAGGTCGTTGGGTTGTAACGGCTCAAGGACTTTTCCGCTCCAAAGGACATTGTCAGACAATATAATTCCTCCTTTGTTCATCTTGGGAACCATCAATTCAAAATAGTTGAGGTAGTTTTCCTTGTCGGCGTCAATGAACACCAGATCGAATTTTAAATCCAATGTAGGAATCACATCTACCGCTTCTCCCAAATGCTGGAAAATCTGGCTTCCCCAAGGCGAACGGTCAAAGTATTTGCGCTGAAAATCCACGAGTTCTTCCTTGATGTCAATGGTGTGCAACTGGCCATTTTCGTGCATGCCTTCGCAAAGGCACAGTGCAGCATAACCGGTGTAGGTTCCGATCTCCAGGATGTTCACCGGTCGAATCAGCTTAGACAGCATACTTAAAACCCTACCCTGGAAATGTCCGCTGAGCATGCGTGGCAACAAAACTTTCTGGTAGGTTTCCTTGTTCAATGCGGCGAGCAATTCGGGTTCTTGCTGGGAGTGTTGCTCGATATAATCCTCAAGTTCGGGCGAAATGAAGTGCATGTGGCTTTGTTTTAGATTTGCCAAAGTTATCAATTATCCCGTAAATAGTGCTTAAATTTGCGCCATGGAAATCCAAAAGCAAGACATCCGCGCCTTATCACAAGAGCAATTGCGCGCATTTTTCGTCAGTAATGGCGACAAGGCATTCCGCGGCAACCAGGTTTACGAATGGCTGTGGAGCAAAAACGCGCACCGTTTTGAGGATATGACCAATGTTTCTAAGGAAACACGCGCCATGCTCGAAGCCCATTTCGTGATCAACCACATCCAGGTAGATACCATGCAGCGTTCCAGCGACGGCACCGTAAAAAACGCGGTACGGTTGCACGACGGCCTCGTGGTGGAGTCGGTATTGATTCCCACCGAAACCCGTACAACTGCCTGTGTATCGAGCCAGGTGGGTTGTAGTCTCGATTGTAATTTCTGCGCAACAGCAAGGCTCAAGCGCATGCGCAACCTCAATGCCGACGAAATTTACGACCAGGTCGCCGCCATTGACAGGGAAAGTCGACTCTATCATAACCATCCGTTGTCGAATATCGTCTTTATGGGAATGGGTGAACCGCTCATGAATTACAACAACGTGATCAAGGCCATTGACATGATTACTTCGCCTACCGGATTGGGAATGTCGCCCAAAAGAATTACGGTCTCCACTTCGGGGATTCCAAAAATGATTAAGAAACTGGCCGATGATGAGGTAAAGTTCAAACTCGCCGTATCACTACATTCTGCCATTGACAGCATCCGTTCGCGCATTATGCCGTTCAGCAGCAATTTTCCGCTCGCCGATTTGCGCGAATCGCTCGAATATTGGTACCGCAAAACCGGAAGCAAAATTACCTACGAATACGTCGTCTGGAAAGACATCAATGACAACAAGGAATCTGTCGATGCGCTCGTGAAGTTCTGTAAATATGTACCGTGTAAGGTCAACCTGATTGAATACAATCCAATCGACGACGGTGAATTCCAACAAGCCTCAGAAGCGGCTATCAATGCCTACATCGACGCGCTCGAAGCCAACGGCATCGTGGCCAAAGTACGCCGCAGCCGGGGCAAGGACATCGATGCGGCTTGTGGGCAACTCGCCAACAAAGAAGCATAAAAAAATCCCGGAAGTTTTAAATTTCCGGGATTTCTTTTTTATAGACGTTCGTTAAATCCCCAAATCAATCGGGTAAACATTGCCATTGATGGTGAGCGTGGCCATATCATCGCAGCTGCCATTACCATAATCCAGGACGGCGGTTGCCGAAGAATTGTTGCGCGTAAACGAAATCGAGCCGCTCATGATGTGCGCGCAATCCCAGTGTACGATTAGCGGCGCTATGATATTGGCGCTTTGGATGGTTCCGCTGGGGAAAGTAGTGACCCAACTTCCGGTGATTGAGAATTGGTTGTCTGATAAAATAAGGTTGCCGAAACCGGATACAAAATCCCTGACGCGTTGCCCTGTCCGTTGGTATACGGCACCTTGCGGCGTGGTCACGGTAAGGTTCAAATCGATTACCGCCCTCGGATGCCCATTGACGATCGTCCTCCCTACGGTGCGGTTGCCTTCTACATGGCGGTTATTGTGGTAGAAATTTTCAAAACTGTAGTTGATGGTTCTGGTGGCGGCATCAAAATCATCCGAGAAAACGATGATGATTTTACCGCGTACCGAGTTTCCGTTGTAAAGCGTGCAGTTGGTGGCGCCAAAATCGATGATTCTCGTCCAGGTATTTCCCGAAATTGTAGTGATCACCTGGGCACAGCCACTTAAAAAACTGGGTTGCCCGCCGCGCCCGGCGGTAGAAGTCGCGTCGGATTCTGATTCGGCAATGGCGCTGACGTCGTCGGAGATGTTGTCCATGTCGGCGTTGGCTTTAATTTCTGTAGCGGTTAAAGGCGATGTTTTGTCGTCGTCTTTGTTGCAACCCACCGTCAAAAACATTAGTGCCATCGCGCAAGCTAAAATTGGTGTTTTCATAATGTCTATTTTTTAAGTTTTCCCTAAGACGTGAGTGACTAGAAAAGGTTTAACATATCCGTAAAATTTTGAGAAAAACCAGCCCTGACGTTGCCTGGAACGCTTTGAAATTATAGGCTGATGACAGACGGATTCCCGTTTACATAAAGTGTGGCCTGGTTGTCACAAGTGCCGTTGCCATAGTCCAGAAGTCCGGCAGCAGACGCATTGTCTCTGGTAAATTTGATGGTTCCGCCAAGGATATGTTCACAATCGCTCTTTATAATCAACGGAGAATTTACAGTAGAGAAGTGTACCGTTCTATTTGGGAAAGACGTGCTCCAGCTCCCAGTGACTGAAAATTGATCGTCAGACCAGGCTAGCGTGTTGTATCCGGATGTAAACTCGCGCAGGCGCCGTCCCATTCGCTGAAGAACAAACCCGGTAGGCGTTGTCACCGTCATGCTCAAATTTAAGGCAGCCGTCGGATGGCCGTTTACAAAAGTCTTTCCTAAGCTGTCGTTCCCTTGTACAAACCGACTGTTATGGTAGAAATTTTCAAGTCGATACCTGACCGTTCGAACTGCGGCCGGAAAGTCGTCAGAAAAAGTTAGGATTATTTTTCCGCGTACCTTGTTACCGTTAGCCAGACTGCAGTCAGACGTTCCAAAATCAATGATCCTGGTCCAGGTGTTGCCGGATATTGTGGTTGTTGTTTGCGTACATTCACCCAATAATCCGGGCTGGCTACCTCTTCCGGCAGTTGAAACGGCTTCTGATTCAATTTGTGCGATGTCGCTCAGGTCGTCGGCAATATTGTCTATGCTATAGTTGGCCACTATGTCTGTGGCCTTCATTGGATAGTACCTGGAATCGTCTCTTTCTCCTTTGCTGCAACCTACAACAAATAAAAAAAGTATTATCGCTAACGCTGTAATCGTTGTTTTCATGGCCTTTAGTTTTGGTTTTTGCCCCACTTAACAACGTACAGAAAAGTAGCAGCGGCGTTAAAAATACAAAATTTCGTACCCTAAAGTATAAAATAAAACTTAATAAGTATCTTTGGAAACGATGAATGTCACCGCGCAAATAAAGCAGCCCATACAAGCCGAAATGGAACTTTTTGAAAGGAAGTTCTACGAATCGATGACCTCTAAGGTGGCCCTGCTCAACCGAATCACCTATTATATCGTAAACCGTAAAGGCAAGCAGATGCGTCCGATGTTCGTGTTTTTGACTGCCAAAATGTTATCCAACGGAAACGTAAACGAACGCACCTATCGTGGCGCCTCGGTGATTGAACTCATCCACACGGCGACTTTGGTTCACGACGATGTGGTGGATGACAGCAACCGTCGCCGCGGATTTTTCTCAATCAACGCACTCTGGAAAAACAAGATCGCCGTTTTGGTAGGCGATTATTTACTTTCAAAAGGATTATTGCTTTCTATTGACCATGGTGATTTTGACTTGCTCAGGATTATTTCGGTTGCCGTTCGGGAAATGAGTGAAGGCGAACTCTTGCAGATTGAAAAGGCGAGAAGGCTTGATATCGTGGAGGAGGTTTACTATGAAATCATCCGCAAGAAAACTGCGACTCTGATTGCTGCTTGTTGTGCGCTCGGTGCCAAATCAGTGGTCGAGGATGATATAAAAGTAGAGCAGATGCGTAAATTTGGCGAACTCATCGGGATGGCTTTCCAGATCAAAGACGATTTGTTCGATTATACGCAGGATGCCATCGGCAAGCCCACGGGAATCGACATCAAAGAACAAAAGATGACCTTGCCGCTCATCCACGTGCTAAACAATTGTACCAAGAAAGAAAAAGATTGGGTGATCAACTCGATCAAAAACCACAATAAGGACAAGAAACGCGTCAAGGAAGTCATAGCATTTGTCAAAAACAACAACGGTTTGGCTTATGCCGAGCAGAAAATGGCCCAATTCCAGCAAGAGGCATTACAAATCTTGGCCGATTTTCCCGAATCGGAATTCAAGGCAGCTTTGACTTTGATGGTCAACTATGTGATTGAAAGGAAAATATAGGTGGTTTTATAGGCAGGATTAGCATTTGGTGCAGAATATCTGCATTAGAGATGTTTCCGGGATTCGTAAATTACCTTCAGGGAAGGGGCTTTACCGTCCCTAGTGAAAAATCGAATGCCGCAGATGCAGAAAAACCGGATACTTTGTTAAATTAATGGCGCTTCAATAAATAACCCACTAAGACCATCTCAAAACAAAGTGAGCTGTCGGCTCCGGGGTTTTGATGACACAATATTGTCAGGAAACTGCAACAGCGATAAAAATTTTAAAAAAATAATTCGCTCGAATCGCCTGATTTTAAAGGGTTTTTAAAAATACTCCCCAGAAAAATCCATTATTTTAATACCATTGTACAACGTTTTTGGATTGGTTCCCGTCTATGCTAACAGAAACCCTTTAGAAAGATTTTGAAAGTAATCCATTTACATCAGGAAGAAAAGGAGATCATCCAAATGGCTGTCGAGAACAACAGGCAGGCACAACAGCTGGTCTACAACAAGTACGCTTCTAAAATGTTGAGCGTTTGCCGACAATACATCAAGGATTTACACCACGCCGAAGATTTAATGATCAGCGCTTTCATGAAAGTGTTCACCCACATGAAAAATTTTGAACACAAAGGCAGTTTTGAAGGCTGGATCAGAAGAATCATGATCAACGAGTGCATTTCCTACATCAGAGCGCAAAAAAAAGTCAGTTTCCTGGAAGACGAATATTACAAGGAAGACAGTTTCAATAACATCGAAAGCAACCTCAGCGTAGAAGACATCCAGTTTTTGATAGACAGTTTACCCGACGGATACAAAATGATTTTCAACCTATACGCGATAGAAGGCTACAAGCACCTCGAGATCGCAGACCTGCTGGGCATTTCAGAAAGTACGTCGAAGTCGCAGTTGCACCATGCGAGAAAAATGTTGCAGGAACAAATATCCAAATTAAAAAACTACAGCCATGGCACAGCATAAGATAGATAAGGATTTTAGGAGTAAACTTGCCCAGCGCGAGATTACGCCCACAGCCAACGCCTGGGACAGACTCGATGCAATGCTTACTGTAGCCGAGGAAAAAAAGCCAAAGAAAGATTTTGGCTGGCTCTATATCGCTGCAAGTGTGGTTGGTTTTTTGCTCATGGGGACGGTTTATTTCAACAATATTCCCGAACTCAAAGACGTAAGAAGGGAAGGGAATAATGAGATTGTCCTTCAAAATAACAAAGAGGAAAAGACAACCCAACCAGCAACAACAGAAATCCTTCCAACAGTTTCCGATTCACAAAGCATCGCAGCAGTAACGCCTACAAATACAAAGCAATCATCAATCAAAACCAATAATTCAATCATCAATCAAGAAGCGAACAATCGACACGCAATCAATCAAAATCAATCCATCAACCCGGTTCAAACGGTTAACGACCTTCCTAATCAGTCGCAGTTAATCGCAGAGAACCAACCATCAGCCAAAACCGGGCAGACCATCACCAACCAATCAGTTGACGAACTGCTTGCCAATGCCGGAACCGCCCAACAATCACCCGCCAAAAGTTCGGTCAAAGTCAACGCCAAAAGCCTCTTGTCACAGGTAGACGGCGAAGTCAACCAGACTTTTCGCGAGAAAATCATCCGCAAAATCGGACGGAATTACCAGGAGGTTGCCCAAGCCGTCTCCACCCGAAACATCCAACAATAATCATTAATCAGCATTTAAATCCAAAACACATGAGAAATTTAACCATTTACTTAACCGGTTTCCTATGCCTTTTTTTGACCAACCTTTTCGGGCAGGCAACCTTCGAATCGCGCGCTAAAGACATTGCCGCAAAGATTGAAACCATCACCAAAGAAGAGAAGGCCGCGCTCAAAACCGAAGTAGAATTGATTAACGGCCAACTCGAAAGCGGGGCCATAACCGCCGCGCAAGCCGAATCCCAAAAACAGCAAGTTGCCGACAAACGCGCCAAAAACATCGAAACGCGTGTAGCCAGCGCCGAAGAAGAACTCAAAGCGCTCGTACAGGAAAAAGTAGACGGCAAAATCTCCGAAAATGACTCGGTTCATAAGAAAAATAAAATCTCCATCGGCTGGGACAACAAAGAAGATCGTAAAAAGAAAGAAGAAAACGGCGAACCCAGAACCACTTCGCAATTTGTACTCGCCGGAGGTTTCAATAACCTGGTTACCGATGGCGCCGTAGCCAACTCCGATTTCGGCTATCTCAGATCGGTTTTTTTTGAATGGGGATTCACGCACAACACCAGAATCCTCAAAGAAAGCAACCTACTTCATTTCAAATACGGGCTTTCCTTTACCTACAATATGCTTACCGCTACAGACAACCGCGCGTTTGTAGACACAGGCAACCAAACCGTTTTGGCCGTTTCGCCACACCATTTGCGCGCCAAAGACACCTATTTTAAAAATGTATTCCTTGAACTTCCCCTGCATTTGGAGTTCGATTTCAGCAAGAACGAAACCAAAGACGGCAAGAAAATCTTCAGGAGCCACCAAGGATTCAGGATGGGATTTGGCGGATTCGTGGGCTACAACGTCAACTCCAAACAATTCCTTTCGTACAAAGAAAACGGCTACCGCATCAAGGAACGTCAAAAAGGCAACTGGAATATAGACGACTGGAACTACGGTGTGAGCGCTTACATCGGTTATAAAGAAACCAGTTTGTATGTGAAGTACGACCTGAACCCCATGTTCAAGAACAATGCGGTAGACCAGAACAACATTTCGGCAGGCATCCGATTTGACCTCAATTAAATTTTGTTTAGTTATTCATACTTGGAGAAGCGCTTTGAAAGAGGCGCTTTTTTTTGAAGCCAATCCGGCTGTACGCTGCAAGCTTTTCTTCAAAAATGCTTTTTTGCTCCCACCGCAAAGCGCTTCGGTTGGTCGCGTTTGCAGTTGGGCAAAAAAAGCATTTTTATCCAAAAGGCTTTCCGCTGCCATCCGGGCTAAAAAACGCCGTGCCCATTTCAGCACCACAGAAAACTTCCTATCTTTGACGCTTGCAACGTTCGACTTTCGACTTTCGACTTTCGACTTTTCACTGAACTTTGATCTCAAAAAACACCATCGATACCGTTTTTGAAACCGCCCGCGTTGAGGAGGTCATTGGTGATTTTGTACAACTCAAGCGCGCCGGTAGTAACTTTAAGGGACTCAGCCCATTTTCTGACGAGCGTTCACCGTCATTTATGGTGTCGCCCGCCAAACAAATCTGGAAGGATTTCAGTTCGGGCAAAGGCGGCAACGCGGTTGCTTTTTTGATGGAACACGAACATTTCACTTATCCTGAAGCCATCCGTTACCTCGCCAAAAAGTACAACATCGAGATCGAGGAAACCGAGCGCACCGACGAGGAAAAAGCCGTCACCGACATCAAAGAGAGCATGTACCTGGTTTCTGAATACGCCAAAGACTATTTCCACGACATCCTTTTACATTCCGAGGAAGGCAAGGCCATCGGTTATTCCTATTTCAAAGAGCGCGGCTTTACTTCAGACACCATCAAAAAATTCGCCCTCGGATATTCGCCCGAACAATGGGACGCGTTCTCAAAAGAAGCGCTCGGCAAAGGTTACAAGCTTGAGTTTCTTGAAAGTACCGGGCTTACCATCAACAAAGAAGAACGGCTCATAGACCGATTCCGCGGCCGCGTGATGTTCCCAATCCAAAGCATGTCGGGTCGTGTGCTCGGTTTTGGTGGACGGATTTTGGGCAATGACAAAAAAGCAGCCAAATACCTCAATTCGCCCGAAAGCGACATCTACCACAAAAGCAAAGTTTTATACGGGATTTTCCAGGCCAAGCAAGCCATTGCCAAAAACAACCTTTGTTATCTGGTGGAAGGTTACACCGATGTTATCCAGTTCAACCAGGCCGGTATAGAAAACGTGGTTGCCTCGTCTGGAACGGCGCTCACACCAGACCAAATTCGTCTTGTCAACCGATTGACCAAAAATATCACCGTTTTATACGATGGCGATGCGGCGGGTTTGCGAGCCTCGATCCGCGGAGTCGATTTGATCCTCGAGGAAGGCATGAATGTTCGCGTTTGTACCTTTCCAGAAGGCGAAGATCCTGATAGTTTTGCGCGCAAGCATTCGTCCGGGGAAATCCTGGCATACCTCGACAAAAATTCCAACGATTTCATCCAGTTCAAGGCGTCACTCTTGATGGATGAAGCCAAACACGATCCCATCAAAAAAGCCGATTTGATCCGCGATATGGTACTTAGTATCTCCAAAATCCCAGACCGTATCAAGCGCGAAATCTACATACAGGAAACCTCGCGCATCATGGACATTTCAGAGCAGGTCTTGCTCAATACGCTCGCACAGCTTGTCCAAAAAGACTTAAGCGAGGCCGGTAAGAAAGCCAAACAGGAACAAAAGGCGTTTGAGGTCGTTAAAGACCAAGACGAGGCCGTTGCGGTAGAAAAGGTCGATATCCTGTACGGACTGGAACGCAAAATCATCGAAATCCTGCTACTTTACGGCGACAAGATCGAGGAATTTGAAGATGTCTTGCTCAAAACCAACGAAGAAGGCGAAATAGAGGAAGTCATCGAAAAAAAAGACTACAAAGTGTACCAACGCATATTCCTGAGTTTGCAGGAAGATGAGGTAGAGCTCGCCAATCCGTTGTTTAGGAGCATCTATAACCACCTCGTGGATTATTTCCACCAGAATGAACACTTCCAGATTGAGCAATACCTGCAAAACCTCGAACCCGAATTCAACCAGGAAGTCACCGATATCCTCATGCTCGAAGAACAACAATCGCTGCACAATTGGGAAGGCCAACACATCATTGTGAAGCTCAAAGACCAAACCGTTGGGCAATACGTTTCAGAAACGATACTCACGTTGCGTTGGTTTTTGGTGAGCCGTATCATAGAAGAACTTAAAGGTGAAATCTCCCATGAGCCAGACTCCGACAACACAGAGCCACTCTCTATGGCTATGGATTATTCGCGCTTGATTAATACTTTTTCAAAGAAATTAGGAAGGGTAATGTCACGGTATTAGTGCTTGAGTTTTTTCTGACTGCGTATAAAAAAACGTCCCAAAAAGGACGTTCTATTATTTCTCAGCTATTTTTACCTTAGCACCTTCTAAACAATCTCAAGCGTTTTCGCCTTATTGACCAAATCTACCAGGTTTGTAACATTCAATTTCGTGAGCAATCGCAACTTATAAGTACTGATTGTTTTTTCATTGAGCCCTAAAATAGAAGAGATTTCGTTGTTTTTCTTACCGTTGCTCAAATAACGCAACACCTCGATTTCACGGTTAGACAGTTTGCGGTACAAACGCTCGCTTTTGTTTTGTTTGGCAATCAGGGCGAGGTTTTTCTTGATGACATCGTTTAAAATGACTTGTCCCTGATGTACCTTCATAATCGCGATACCCAAACTTTCGAGTTTCGCGGTTTTGTGTACATAACCTGCGACTCCTGCTTTTATGGCGTTTGGTGCGTAGATTTGCTCCGAGTAGCTGCTAAAAACGATGATCTTGGTTTTTGTGTAATTCTTAATAATGGCTTTGAGTTCGTATATACTCGAAAGACCGTCGAGGTCGAGATCCAAAACCAATACATCTATCTCCTTAGTATATAGTACATCTTTGACCATTGAAAAATTTCCAACATTGGCAACGATGCTGATATCGATATGATCTTTGAAGTACGATTTTACCCCAAAGTGAACCACAGGATAATTATCCGCTAGACAAACTTTTATCATAATGCTATTTTTATGGGTTTTAACCCGAATGAGACTATAAATTTAGTTAATAAAAACTTAATAACTAAAATTTTTTAGATGAAACGCCATTAATCCCGATGAACTAAACAAACTGGTATAGGGTTCATTTTGTGTTGGTTAGATTTGTTCAGGTGTTTGTAAATCTCAAAAACGTGTTTTTCGCGGCCAGAGAAATCGTTGGCGGTTTTCCCGTCGGCATCGGCAAGCATCGCCCATTCCAGTTCGTCATAGTTTGCACCAATCTGGTCCTCATCGGTGCGGTCGTCGCCAAAAAGCCCGTCGGTAGGCGCTGCAGTCAGGATCGACTGGGGGATTTTGAGGTATTCCCCAAGCGCATAAACGTCCGATTTCATCAAATCGGCAATCGGGCTCAAATCTACGCCGCCATCGCCATATTTGGTGTAAAATCCAACGCCAAAATCCTCTACCTTATTCCCGGTTCCCGCCACAAGCAATCCGTGGATGCCTGCAAAGTAATATAAGGTAGTCATGCGCAAACGCGCACGGGTATTGGCCAAGGCGAGATTGCCACGCACCACATCGTCGGTCTCGGGTACCGCTTTTTTGAAAATTTCAAAAGCATGCGTCAAATCGGCTTCGGCATTCCAGACATTCGGGAAACGTTTTTTGAGTTGCTCGATGTGCTCGCGTCCTCGTGTGACCTGGCTCTGTGCCTGATGGATGGGCATCTCCACACACAACACCTCAAAACCGGTCTGTGCACACAAAGTTGAGGTCACCGCCGAGTCTACACCGCCCGAAATCCCCACTACAAACCCCTTCACATTAGCATTATCGGCATAGGCTGTTAGCCAACTCACAATCTGATCGTTGACGCTTTGAACATTAATCGTACTTTTTTTAGGCATATTTTCAGAAAATTTAAAACTGTCGGATGTATCTTTGCCCAAAGTTAATTAATTTTTGAAGCTATTTCCTGCTGTACGCTGTATCTTTTCTGTCTTAAAGAAAGCCAGAAAAGGATGCCGCTTCCATCAGGGCTAGAACACCGTCTATGAAACAATATTTCTGGTTGCCGTTGCTGTTTTGCGTCCTTTTGGTGTCTTGTGATAAGAAAACCAAGGTAGAAAAAGCCGTAGAGCAAATCCCGATGCAGGTCGATGTGGATCGATTCGATAAAGCTTTTTTTCAGACCAAACCCGCAGACTTGGCGCAACTCAAGGCGCAATATCCGTTCTTTTTCCCAGCCGGAAACGATGATCAGGTCTGGATTGAAAAAATGCAAAATCCACAATGGCGTGAACTCTACGCCGAAGTCGAGAAGCAATACGGCGATTTCAGCGGCGAAACGCAAAAGATCGAGGAATTGTTCAAACACATCAAATACTATTTTCCAAAGGCGAAGATTCCCAAAATCTACACCGTCATTTCAGAAATGGATTACCAAAACAAGGTCATCTACGCCAACAATATGTTGATCATCTCGCTCGAGCTTTACTTGGGCAAAGACCACAAATTTTACCAATTTCCCGAATACCTGAAACAAAATTTCACCAAAAGCCAGATTTTGCCCGATATCGCGCACACTTTTGCAATAGGCCAGATTCCGCCGCCAACAGAAAGCACCTTTTTGTCGCAAATGATATACGCGGGCAAGGAACTTTACCTCAAGGATTTGCTGCTGCCAGAAACCACCGACGCCGATAAAATTGGTTACAAACCTGAACAAATCCAATGGTGTCAGGAGAATGAAGGTTATATGTGGCGCTATTTCATCGAAAACAAAATGCTCTATGACACTGACCAGAAATTGATCCCGAGGTTCATCGCGCCGGCGCCGTTCTCTAAATTTTACCTAGAGATAGACAATGAATCGCCTGGGCGCACCGGCTGTTGGATTGGTTGGCAAATCGTACGCTCGTACATGGAAAACAACGAGGTTTCGCTTCCTGAACTATTGCGTAACGATGCCAAGGAAATTTTCGAAAAATCAAAATACAAACCCAAAAAGGATGAGTAATACAATCAAATCAGAAATTAAATTCACGGTAGAACTAGACGAAAACCGTGTTCCCGAAAAACTTCTATGGACGGCACAAGACGGCGGCATAGAAGCCGAGGAAGCCAAAGCCATGATGCTCTCCATTTGGGACTCCAATGCGCAGGAAACCTTGCGCATCGACCTTTGGACCAAGGACATGCCGGTCGACGAAATGAAGAAATTTTTTCACCAGACGCTTGTGGCCATGGCCGATACCTTCAACCGCGCCACAGCCGACGAGAAAATGACCGATACGATGAAGGATTTCTGCGATTATTTTGCAGAGAAATTAGAATTGACCAAGTAGTTAAAATTCATCTGAGCTGAAAATCCCTTGGTTGAGTGCGTCGATGTATTCGAGCAACGGTTCTTTCCCGATTTGCTCGGTGGCCGATGTGACGAAGTACGGCGGCATCTCGGCCCAGTTGTTCTGCATCATCTGCTTTTTGTAGGCGGCGATATGCTGGTCAACTTTCCCTTTCGAGATTTTGTCGGCTTTGGTAAAAATAATGCAGAATGGGATTTCGCTGTCGCCCATATATTCCATGAACTCGAGGTCGATCTTTTGCGCCTCGTGGCGGATGTCGATCAATACAAACCCGCAAACGAGTTGTTCCCTTTTTTCAAAATAGTCGGTAATGAACTGCTGGAAAACCGATTTGGTTTTTTTAGAAACCTTGGCATAGCCATAACCCGGCAAATCCACCAAAAACCAATTGTTGTTGATTTTGAAATGGTTGATCAACTGCGTTTTTCCCGGCCTACCCGAGGTTTTTGCGAGGTTTTTATGGTTGGTGAGCATGTTGATCAGCGATGACTTCCCCACGTTAGAACGGCCAATGAAAGCGTATTCGGGAATCATCTCCTTTGGGCATTTGTCTACTTGTGAGTTGCTGATGATGAATTCTGCCGTATTGATTTTCATGCTTTTAAATTTGGGCAAAGTTAGCTAAAAAAGAAGCCGCTTACAGAGCGGCTTTGTGTTATAAGTGTTTTTCTTTCAACCAGTCGTACATCAGCGAATTGAATTCGTCGGGATGTTCCATCATCGCGGCGTGTCCGCATTTGTCAATCCAATAGAGTGAGGAATTGGGCAACAACTGATGGAATTCCTCGGCCACTTCTGGCGGCGTGACTTTGTCATTTTTACCCCAAATGATGCAAGTGGGCACGTGCATTTTGGGCAAATCTTTGGCCATATTGTGTCTTATGGCGCTCTTGGCGATTGTCAGGGTCTTGATCAATTTGATGCGATCGTTGGCCATAGTGTAGACTTCCTCCACGATTTCAGGCGTTGCGATTTTGGGATCATAGAATACGTCTTCTGCTTTTTTCTGGATGTAATCGCGATCGCCACGGCGCGGATAGCTGTCGCCCATAGCACTTTCATACAAACCAGAGCTTCCCGTAATGACAAGCCCGAGCATTTTTTCGGGATACATTTTGGTGTGGTACAAAGCGATGTGTCCGCCAAGCGAATTGCCTAAAAGGATCACGCGATCAAAGCCTTTATACGTGATGAAATCTTTTACGAATTTGGCAAAAGCCTTCACATTGGTCTTGAGGATGTTTTGGGTGTAAATGGGCAATTCTGGGATGACCACTTTGTAACCTTTCTCGGGAAAAAAATTGGCCACGCCGTCAAAATTGCTAAGCCCGCCCATGAGTCCGTGGAGGATGATGATTGGCGTGCCTTCTCCGGCTTCAAAATAACTGTAACGGCCTTCTTTTTTTAAGTCTTTATCCATCTGTTTTTTTGGCGTTTTGTCCGCGGTTTAGGCGGCGCACAAATATAGGATTTTTCGATTAAAAGAAAGCAGTTTCAATCAATTTGAACAGTTCGCCGCTTAAGAAAACCATTCTTAATTCTAAAAACCGGCTGTTTTCACGCTTTTTATTTTGTTGAATTAACGATAATGGATTTACAATTCCAATGGCTTTTTTGTACTATTCTTTTCAATCCTTTAGATTTCTTAACAATTCGTTAAAGAACTGATTCTGTGTAGCCCTGCACTAGTTCTTGTGCACGATGTTAAAGTGGGAAAACTTATCAACAAAGTGGGAGATTGTGGTAAAATGTGGTAATTATTTTTATATTTTTGCTCCAAATCATTAAATCCAGTTTCCTTGAACTCCATAATCGGGACATACGAATGTAAAATAGATGCCAAAGGAAGGCTGCTGCTGCCGGCGCCTTTAAAGAAGCAACTATCGGCTTCGCTTCAGGACGGCTTCGTTTTGAAGCGTTCTGTTTTTCAGCCGTGTCTCGAGTTGTACCCGATGTCAGAGTGGAACCTGATGATGCAGAAAATCAACAAGCTCAACCGTTTTGTCAAAAAGAACAATGATTTCATCCGTCGTTTTACGGCTGGGGTTAAAGTCATTGAAGTGGATGACCTCGGACGTATTTTAATCCCAAAAGACCTGACCGTTTTTGCCAAGGTTTCAAAAGACATTGTGCTTTCTTCTGCTGTGAACATCGTGGAAATCTGGGATAAGGAGCTGTATGAAAAGTCAATCGATGATTCGGTGGTAGATTTTGCTGATCTCGCCGAAGACGTAATGGGAGGTGTAAATGATGATGACAATGGAATATCATAATCCGGTTTTACTCTTGCCAACAGTGGGAGGTCTCGCCATCAAGCCCGACGGTGTTTATGTAGACGTGACTTTTGGTGGCGGCGGACACTCGCGCGAAATCCTGCGCCAGCTTGGTCCGGATGGGAAGTTGTTTGCTTTCGATCAGGATACCGATGCGTTGGCCAATGCCATTCCAGACGACAGGTTCACCTTAATCAATGAAAATTTCAGGTACATCAAGAGGTTTCTGAGATTTCATGGCGTGAGAAGTGTAGACGGCATTCTTGCCGATTTAGGTGTTTCTTCCCACCAATTTGATGTCGCCGAACGCGGATTTTCTACCCGTTTCGATGCCGAACTAGACATGCGCATGAACCAAAAAGGAACCTTAAGCGCCTATCACGTGGTCAACGAATACGACCAGGCCAACCTAAGCCGCGTGTTCCTTGATTATGGCGAACTCAAAAATGCACCCGCGATTGCGCGTGTCATCATCGAAGCGCGCGAAAGTCATCCAATCAAGAATACCGAAGAACTAAAACATGTGCTCGGTCGATTTTTGCCCGCACACAAAAGCAATAAGATCCTTGCGCAAATGTACCAGGCGATCCGCATCGAGGTCAACCAGGAAATGGAAGCCTTGCGCGAATTCCTCGAGCAATCACTAGAAATATTAAAGCCGGGCGGTCGTCTGAGCGTGATTTCGTACCATTCGCTCGAAGATCGGCTTGTCAAGAGATTTGTCAAAAACGGCCTGTTTGAAGGCGAACCCGAACGCGATTTCTTTGGGAATTTCTCGGTTCCGTTTAAAACGATAGAGAAGCTCATTGTGCCCGACGCCGAGGAAATCAAAAGCAACAACCGCGCAAGAAGTGCCAAATTAAGGGTGGCCGAAAAAATATAAGCATGAAGAACGGCGGGGTTTACAGCATATTGAAAGCAAGGTTCCTGATTAACGAGGACGCCAATGCAGCCAAAAACTGGCGGTTCATCGTGTTTTTGATTGCGCTAGGCATCATTATGATTGCCAACACCCAGCGTTACGAACAAAAGGTTTTCAAGATTGTGGCACTCACCAGTGAAGTCAAGGAATTGCGGTCTGAGTTTGTAGACCGTCGCTCAGAATTGATGCAACTCAAAATGGAATCGACGGTATCCGAAAAAATGGTGGCCAAGAACATCTTTCCATCATCGGTTCCGCCGGTAAAAATAAAAGTCAAAAAACCAGAAGAAAAAGGATTTTTCAAAAGATTATGGCAGTAGAGGACAAGCACATCACGTACCGGATTTACCTGGTTGCCTTTGGGATTTTCCTGATGGCAATTGCCGTTGCTGTCAAGCTGACCAACATCCAATGGGTGGAGGGCGATTATTATCGCAAACTCGCCAAGGAACGCACGGTACGCAATTTTGTGATTCCCGCCAATAAAGGCAATATCTATTCTGCAGACGGCAGTTTGCTTGCGACCTCGATCCCCAATTACGTCATCCGTTTTGATGCGGTGGCTCCAAAAACAGAAGCCTTTGAGAAAAATGTAAAGGCATTGGCCGATTCATTGTCATTTCTTTTAGGTAAACCCGCCAGTAATTTTCACTCGGAATTACGCAAGGCACGAGCCAACCACAACCGGTATTACCTTGTGGCGCGCGACCTGAGCTACACGCAGTACATGAAAATCAAAAGTTTTCCGCTGTTCAACTTGGGCGCCTACAAAGGCGGAATCATCGTAGAGCAAAAAACCGTGCGCGAACATCCTATTGGTAAAATTGCCGAAAGAACCATTGGATACGAACGCTTAAAACCCGACGGAACGCCCGACGGCAAAGGTATTGAGTGGGCATACCGCAAATACCTGAACGGCAAAGACGGCAAAATTCTTAAACAGAAGATTGCCAAAGGCCAGTGGAAACCCATCCGCGATGTCAATGAAGTAGACCCGCAAGACGGTTATGACGTGGTTTCAACCATTGACGTTTATATTCAGGATATCGCGCACCACGCATTACTCAAGCAATTGCAATTGTACAAAGCCGATCATGGCTGTGTGGTGGTGATGGAAACCAAAACCGGTTACATCAAGGCAATCTCCAACCTCGGGCGCGGCTCTGACAAAGATTCTACCTATTACGAAACCACCAATTACGCCATAGCAGAATCGCATGAACCGGGCTCGACCTATAAACTTGCCGATCTGATGGCGTTGCTCGAAGACAAGAAAGTCGACACCAGCGCGGTCTATGACAGCCAAGGCGGAATCATCACCTATTCGGGTAAAAAAGTCCGCGATTCGCACGAAGGCGGTTATGGGAAAATTTCGCTTGCCAGAGGTTTTGAAGTATCGTCGAATACGGTTTTGGTACAGGCCGTTTATAACAATTACAAGAACAACCCGGAGGAATTCGTCGATCATCTCAACAACTTTGGGCTCAACAAACCACTTGGATTGCCCATTCAGGGCGAAGGCAAGCCGTATGTGCCGCAACCGTCCGACAAAAATCGCTGGAGCGCCATTTCACTCCCGTGGATGGCATTCGGTTACGGGGTTTCGATCACGCCATTGCAAACCTTGACGTTCTACAATTCGGTTGCCAACAATGGCGAAATGGTCAAGCCGCAATTCGTCTCAGAAATCAAGGAATGGAACAAAACCATCAAGAAATTCAACAAAGAAGTGATCAATCCCAAAGTGTGTTCAAAGGAAACGCTAGACAAGGTGCAGGCGGTTTTAGAGAATGTTGTCAAGAGAGGAACCGGTTCAAAATTGTATTCTAAGGATTTCTCGATGGCCGGAAAAACGGGGACTGCACAAGCCAATTACAACCGCAAGGACGGCACCGAAAAGCACTATATCTCGTCATTCGTTGGCTATTTCCCTGCCGACAAACCCAAATATTCTTGTATTGTCGTAGTGCACGAACCCAATACATCGTTGAATAATTATTACGGAGCCGATGTGGCTGGGCCCGTTTTCAAACGAATCGCTCAAAAGATTTTTACCGACGCGCCATCGATGAACGAGATCAAAAATCTCAATAAAAAAGACGCACAGCAAGAGAACAGCTATGCCGCTTATTATAAAAAAGCAAGCCAAAAACAAACCGTAGTTCCCAACCTCAAAGGTATGTCTGGTATGGACGCCGTGGCGCTGCTGGGTAATTTGCGCATCAAGGTGAAAGTGGTTGGATTCGGGAAAGTAAAAAAACAATCGGTGCAACCCGGACAAAGGTTCGATGAAAGCACTGTCATCACACTAGAATTATCATGATCGTCTTAAAGGACATATTGTACAAAGTGGCCATCGAGGCCGTAAAAGGACCTACCGACATCTGCATCAATGCGCTCGATTTCGATTCGCGCAAGATCGTGGCCAATGATGTCTTTGTGGCCATCCGCGGAAGCGTTTCCGACGGGCACGACTATATACAAAAGGCGATCGAGATGGGCGCAGTGGCCATCGTTTGCGATACTTTCCCCGAGGCTATCGCAAGCGGTGTCACTTACATCCAGGTAAAAGATACCAATGCCGCGCTGGCGTTTTTGGCGGCGAATTTCTACGGAAACCCATCGCAGAATTTGCAATTGGTGGGCATAACGGGAACCAATGGCAAAACGACGATTGCGTCGCTGTTGTACCAGATGTTTAAGAAAGCGGGTTACAAAGTTGGCTTGCTCTCGACGGTAAAAATCATGGTGGATGAAACCCAGTACAAAGCCACGCACACCACACCCGATTCGATTACCATCAACCGGTATTTGGCCGAGATGTCGCACGAAGGCGTCGAGTATTGCTTTATGGAAGTGAGCTCGCACGGCGTACACCAAAAGCGCACCGAAGCTTTGCAGTTTGCAGGCGGCGTGTTTACCAACCTCTCGCACGACCATTTGGATTACCATCCGACGTTTGCAGAATACCGCGATGTGAAGAAGTCATTTTTTGACCACTTACCCAAGTCGGCGTTTGCACTTACGAATATCGATGACAAGAATGGGCTGGTGATGTTGCAGAATACCTATGCTAGGAAACTTACTTACGCGCTTAAATCTTACGCCGATTATAAAGCGCAGATCCTGGAGAACCAACTATCGGGTTTATTATTGAAAATCAATGAAAATGATGTTTGGGTTCGACTCATCGGCACTTTCAACGCCTATAATTTACTCGCGATTTACGGAACGGCGATCGAACTCGGCATGGACAAACTGGAAGCCTTGCGATTGCTGTCGGAACTTGAAAGCGTTTCAGGTCGCTTTCAGTTCATCGTTTCGGAAGCTAAAATCACCGCAATTGTCGACTACGCACATACGCCCGATGCACTCGAGAATGTACTGAGCACCATCAACGATATCCGCACCAAAAATGAGCAACTTATTACAGTTGTGGGTTGCGGCGGTGACCGTGACAAAACCAAGCGCCCAGTGATGGCCAACATCGCATCGACTTTGAGTGACAAGGCGATCATCACCTCCGACAATCCACGTACAGAAGATCCACAAAGCATTATTGCCGATATGGAAAAAGGGGTAGAAGCGCAGAATTACAAAAAAACGCTTTCGATCATTGACCGCAAGCAAGCGATTAAAACCGCCTGTCAACTCGCCCAACCCAATGACATCATCCTCATAGCCGGAAAAGGACATGAGACCTATCAGGAAATCCAAGGCGTACGCTACGATTTCGACGATATGGCCATCGTAAAAGAACTGTTAACCCAACTCAATAAATAGAAAACCATGCTGTACTATTTGTTTGAATACCTGTATAAGACGCTGAACATTCCGGGTACCGGCGTATTCCAGTACATCACGTTCCGTTCGGGATTGGCAGTGATTTTGTCGCTGATGATCTCTACGATTTACGGAAAAAAGATCATCGGGTTCCTCAGAAACCAACAGGTGGGTGAAACGGTACGTGAACTTGGCCTGCAGGGACAGAATGAAAAAGCGGGGACGCCAACAATGGGTGGGCTTATCATCATTATCGCCACGCTGATTCCTGTATTATTACTGACCAAACTCAACAACATTTACATCATCCTGTTGATCGTTACCACTTTGTGGATGGGGACGATAGGCTTCATCGACGACTATATCAAGATTTTCAAGAAAGACAAGCAAGGCCTCAAAGGGATTTTTAAAGTCATCGGGCAAGTGGGTTTGGGTGTCATCGTGGGTTCTGTTTTGTATCTGCACCCGGGCGTGACCATCAGAAACGAGAAGCTAAAAACAATAGAAATCAATCGTACCGAGAATGTGATTTCGCAAGCGGCACCCGAAATAAAATCGACAGCCACCACCATCCCATTTGTCAAAAACAACGAATTCGATTACGCGCAGCTTTTGCAATGGGCCGGCGAAGGTTATGAAAACTGGGCCTGGATTGTGTTCATCCCGATCGTGATTTTCATCATCACCGCAGTATCCAACGGCGCCAACCTAACCGACGGCATCGATGGATTGGCTGCGGGAACCTCGGCCATTTCGGTCGTCGCGCTGGGTTTGTTCACGTTCGTTTCGGGTAACATCATCTTTTCGAGTTATCTCAACATCATGTACATCCCCAATTCGGGAGAAATGACGGTATTCATCGCGGCTTTTGCCGGAGCGCTCATCGGGTTTTTGTGGTACAATTCATATCCGGCAGCAGTATTTATGGGCGATACGGGAAGCTTGACCATTGGTGGAATCATTGCCGTTTTGGCCATTGCCGTTCGTAAGGAATTACTCATTCCGCTATTGTGTGGGATTTTCCTGGTGGAGAATTTCTCGGTCGTGCTACAGGTTTCCTATTTCAAATGGACCAAGAAACGCACCGGCGAAGGCAAACGGATTTTCCTGATGTCGCCGTTGCACCACCACTATCAGAAAAAAGGCTATCACGAAAGCAAGATCGTGACGCGCTTTTGGATTGTTGGGATTATCCTTGCGATTTTATCCATCGTCACGCTAAAACTCCGATAGATGCAGCGGTTGGTCATATTAGGCGGAGGTGAAAGCGGCGTGGGCACCGCGATTCTCGGAAAACAAAAAGGCTACGAGGTTTTCGTATCCGATTTCGGAAAAATCAAAGACCACTACAAAGAAGTTCTTACAATTAATGGCATCAAATGGGAAGAGGAAACCCATACCGATAAGAAGATTTTCAACGCCAACGTGGTGATGAAAAGTCCGGGAATCCCAGACAAATCGGATATCGTCAAACGATTGCGCGAGGCGAAAATCCCGATTATTTCAGAAATCGAGTTTGCGATACAATTCACCAAGGCGAAAACCATCGGGATTACCGGAAGCAACGGCAAGACGACTACCACAATGCTCACTTACCACCTTTTAAAATCGGGAGGGCTCAATGTGGGGCTTGGCGGAAACATCGGGAAGAGTTTTGCCTGGCAAGTGGCCGAAGACAAGTATGATTTTTATGTGCTGGAGCTCAGCAGTTTTCAGCTCGACGGGATTGTGAATTACCGGCCTGATATTGCGATCCTCACCAACATCAGTCCAGACCACCTCGACCGATACGATTACAAGTATGAGAAATACATCGACTCTAAATTCAGGATCACCATGAACCAGACCAAGGACGATTTCTTCATCTATGATGCCGACGACGAAGCGATGGCCAATTGGTTCAAAAACAACAAAACAAATGCTCAATTAATTCCTTTTTCTCTTACCCAAACGTTCAAAAAAGGAGCCTACTTAAACAACAATAAAATGGAAGTAAACATCAACGAAGAAGAGTTCATCATGGAAACCGAAAGCATCGCCCTTGAGGGCAAACACAACCTCAAGAATGCGATGGCGGCAACCTCAGTGGCCAAACTGATGAAGATCCGAAAGGAAACCATCCGCGAGAGCCTGTCTAATTTTCAGGGCGTTGAACACCGTTTAGAAAAAGTGCTTAAAATCCAGAATGTACAATACATCAATGACTCTAAGGCCACCAATGTCAACGCGACGTTCTTTGCCTTGGATTCTATGACCGTGCCAACGGTCTGGATTGTAGGTGGCGTCGACAAAGGAAACGACTACGCCGAACTCATGCCGCTGGTGCGCGAAAAAGTAAAAGCAATCGTTTGCCTGGGTGTAGACAACAAGAAAATCATCGATGCTTTTGGGAGCGTCGTAGATGTGATGATCGAGGTACACAGCATGGCCGATGCCGTAAAGATGTCGTCGCGCATGGCCGAGAAAGGCGATGCGGTGTTGCTTTCGCCGGCTTGTGCGTCTTTCGATTTATTTGAGAATTACGAAGACCGTGGCCGACAGTTCAAGCAGGCTGTTCAAAATTTATAGCTGTTCCAAACTTCAACATTCGACATTCGTTGATCAACGTTCAACGGTTCGAATAAAAAAAAGAAATGTTGAACAACGAACGTTCAACAATGAATATTGAAATAAAGAAAATGATTCCACTAATCAGAAACCTCAAAGGAGACAAAGTCATCTGGACGTTCGTAGCATTGCTCGGGCTGTTCTCCTTTATGCCTGTATTTAGTGCGAGCAGCAACCTGGCCTACATGGGTCACGGTACCGGAAATACGCTTGGATATCTTATCAAGCACTTTGCGCACATCTGCATCGGGTTTTTGATTATTTATTGGGTACATAAAGTGCCGTACCATTATTTCCGCGCGCTGTCTATTTTGGCATTGCCTGTCGTCTGGGTGCTTTTGGCCTATACGATGATCAAAGGAACGGTCATTGCCGGAGCCAATGCCAGCCGTTGGATCCAGGTGCCGTTTATAGGAATCACGTTCCAGACTTCTACTTTGGCCTCGATTGTACTCATGGTATTCGTTGCGCGTTATTTATCCAAGAAACGCGAAACGCCCATTACCTTCAAGAATTCGTTGTGGGAGTTGTGGACACCGGTTTTTGTCACTTTGGGATTCATCCTGCCGTCGAATTTCTCGACTGCGGCACTGATGTTTTCTATGGTCTTGATGTTGGTTTTTATCGGTAAATATCCGCTCAAGTATATCGGGATTATTATGGGTTGCGGTGTCGCGGCGTTGGTACTTTTCGTGCTCATGGCCAAGGCATTTCCCGATGCCAGGTTTTTCAACAGGGTGCATACCTGGGAAAGTCGCATCGAAAGTTTCTCCTCGAACGATAGCGACAAAGACACCGATGATGAACATTACCAGATAGAAAAGGCAAAAATCGCCATCGCATCGGGCGGAATACAAGGACTTGGGCCAGGAAAAAGCGTACAGAAAAACTTTCTGCCACAATCGTCTTCGGATTTTATCTACGCGATTATTGTTGAAGAATATGGTTTAATCGGAGGATTTTTAGTCCTCGGCTTGTACCTGCTCTTGTTCTTCAGGTTCATCGTCGCGGCGCACAAAGCCAATTCGCTGTTCGGGCGACTCGTTGTGGTAGGTGTGGGTTTCCCGATTGTATTCCAGGCGCTGATCAATATGGCCGTGGCGGTAGAACTGCTTCCGGTAACGGGGCAAACGCTGCCGTTGATTTCAAGTGGAGGAAGCTCTATTTGGATGACTTGTATTGCGCTGGGCATCATCATCGGCGTGACCAAAAAAGAAGAAGAAGTCGCTGCCGAAAAACAAGAAAAAGAACAACGTGAAGAGACGCTGCGTCGCATGATCGACGCGCAAATCCTGCGCGAAGAAGCCGCCGAAGCCGAACTCCGTGAAATCGAACCTGCCAAAGCGAGCGGCAATTATTCTATAGAAGACAAAACCAACCCGATGAACGCAGTTCTCGGCAAATAGTAGTCAGTCGAAAGTCAAAAGTCAAAAGTCAAAAGTCAAAAGTCAAAAGTTGAAAGTTGAAAGTTGAAAGGCGAAAGTTGAAAGGCGAAAGAAAAGAGATATGGGAAAACCAAGATTCATACTAAGCGGCGGCGGAACCGGTGGGCACATCTACCCGGCGATTGCCATTGCCGATGCGTTGAAGTCGCGGTTTCCCGAAGCAGAATTCCTGTTCGTCGGTGCCAAGGATAAAATGGAGATGCAGAAGGTGCCGCAAGCGGGCTACAATATCCGCGGTTTGTGGATTGCCGGTTTGCAGCGAAGACTTACCCTTGATAATACCATGTTCCCGGTGAAACTCATCACCAGTTTGCTCAAGGCCCGACGGATTGTCGCCGAGTTCAAACCCGATGTCGTAATCGGAACCGGCGGTTTTGCCAGCGGGCCGTTGTTGCAGGTTGCCGGATTTGCGGGCATTCCTACGGTAATCCAGGAACAAAACTCGTATCCGGGAATCACCAATAAAATGCTCGCCAGGAAAGCAGACAAGATTTGCGTGGCGTATGAAGGGTTGGAGCGGTTTTTCCCGAAGCAGAAAATCGTCCTCACCGGAAATCCCGTGAGGCAAGACCTGGTCGCGATGGCAGATAAGGCCAAACGCAAGGAAGCCAAGGAATATTTCAAGCTCGATCCCGACAAAAAGACCCTACTGGTTTTGGGTGGCAGTTTGGGTTCGCGTCGCATCAACCAATTGATTGCAAAGGAAATCGTGAATTTTGTCGCGCAAGGCGTGCAGGTCATTTGGCAGTGCGGTAAGTTTTACCTCGAGGAATACCAGCATTATTCCGACAAAGAAAACATACAAGTGGTGTCGTTCATCGATAGGATGGATTTGGTTTACGCTGCGGCGGATATCGTGATTTCGCGTGCCGGGGCATCATCGGTTTCTGAGTTGTGCTTGGTGGGCAAACCGGTGATTTTTATCCCGTCGCCCAACGTGGCCGAGGACCATCAGACCAAGAATGCCCAAGCCATCGTTGAGAAGAAAGGCGCGATTCTGCTCAGGGAAGTAGAACTCGACACCCAATTTCAAACGGTATTTAACGGATTGCTCTCTAGCGAAGCGCTCCAAAATGAATTGTCGGAAAATATATTAAAGCTCGCCAAACCGGATGCTACAAAAGATATCGTCGAGGAAATAGTAAAATTGATTAAATAGTCGAAAGAGGAAAGTCTAAAGTCGAACGGCTTGGGCATCCGATTGAGACGGAATATCGTAGTAAACAACCAATAAAAAGATAGTCGCAATCTAGAGTCTTTTGACTTTCGACTTTCGACTTTCAACTGAAAAAATGAACCTAAACCAAATACATAACGTCTATTTCATCGGAATCGGAGGCATCGGAATGAGCGCGCTTGCCCGCTACTTCCAAGCCATCGGAAAAAATGTATGCGGTTACGACAAGACCCAGACCGAGTTGACTACCGAGCTTATTTCCGACGGAATCGACATACATTTTGAGGACAATATCAACCTGATTCCATCAGATTATTATCAGGGAAATACGCTCGTGATTATCACGCCGGCCGTTCCAATCACGCATTCAGAATGGAATTATTTCCTCGAAAGGGAATACCTCGTGATGAAACGCGCCGCCGTTTTGGGTTTGATTACCAAAGATACCTTTTGCTTTGCCGTTGCAGGGACACATGGAAAAACTACAACCTCAAGCATACTCGGCCACATCTTATACCAAAGTGGCGCAGATGTGACCGCTTTCATTGGCGGGATTGTAGAGAATTACGACTCCAATTTGATAGGGACAGGAAAAACCGTGACGGTGGTCGAGGCCGACGAATTCGATAGGTCGTTTTTGCATCTGCATCCCGATATTGCCTGCGTGACCTCTACCGACGCAGACCATCTGGACATTTACGGCGACAGTTCGGCCATCGAGGCATCATTCCAGGAATTTGCCGATAAGGTAGAAGATAAAAGTAAATTGTTCGTTGCCAAAGGCCTAAAGCTAAATGGCGGCATCACGGTTGCGGTCAATGAAGACGCACAATTCAAGGCGTTCAACGTGCGTATTGAAAACAGCGAATATGTTTTTGATGTGCAAACACCAACCGAAACGATTCAAGGGTTAAGGTTCGCCTTGCCCGGAAAACACAACCTGACCAACGCACTTATGGCGCTCGCGATGGCAAAGACTTACGGGTTATCCAACGAGGATATTGCCCATGCGCTTTTGACTTTTAGGGGAATCAAGCGCCGTTTCTCGTATCAGGTAAAAACCGATGGTTTGGTGTACATCGATGATTATGCGCACCATCCAACAGAAATCAACGCCGTTCACCAAGCGGTGCGCGAACTCTACCCCAATGAAAAAGTACTCGCGATTTTCCAGCCACACCTGTTTAGCAGAACCAAAGATTTTGCCGATGGATTTGCAGCGAGTTTGTCGCAATTCGATGAAATCCTGTTGCTCGATATTTATCCGGCGAGAGAATTGCCGATGGAGGGAATTACAACCGGTTGGCTCATGCAAAAAATGACCAATCCGCATAAAAAATTGATTTCAAAAGCCGATTTGATTACCCATATTTTAGCCAGCGATGCCAAAATAATTGTGACCATTGGAGCGGGTGACATCGGGGAGGAAGTTTCTAAAATTAAAAAAGCGTTGTCATGAAGATTTTTAATTGGACAAATATTCGCTTAGCCCTTATGTTTGCTGCAATTGTGTTTTTGTACGCGTTCACCACGCAAAGAAACCAGCATCGTAAATTGAAGAAAGCCGAGGTTGTTTTTGAACACCAGAATCGCGAAGAAATCTACCCGTACATCAGGCCTGAAACGGTTAATAAATTGTTAATAGAAAATAAATCCGATGCCGCAGCCATCCAAAAAGTTGCTTTAGATTTGAACAAGTTGGAGCAGTCGGTCAACAAGAACGAAATGATAGAAAAATCTGAGGTTTTTGTGAGCATCGACGGTGTCTTAAAAGCTGTTGTCAAACAAAAAACGCCAATAGCCAGAGTGTTCACAGATGAAGGGTCTTTCTATATTGATTACCAAGGAAGTACCATGCCTTTGTCTGATGAATATACTGCCAGGGTTCCAATTGTTTCGGGGGAAATTAACGGTCAAAACAGGGACGATTTGTACAAATTGTTGCGATTTGTTTACGACGATGCGTTTTTGAAAAAAAACATCATCGGCATACAGGTTTTGCCGTCGGGTAGCTTAAAAATGTTGAGTAGGGATTTCAATTACACGATAGAATTCGGGAAAACCATCAACGTAGAAAGAAAGTTCAACAATTACAAAGCTTTTTATCAAAAGGCGGTTTTAGACAGTTCGTTGTATCATTATAAAAACATCAACCTCAAGTTCACCCAACAGGTGGTTTGCACAAAATAAAAGGGTATGGAAAAAGAGCATATTGCAGTCGGTTTAGATATCGGGACAACCAAGATTGTTGCCATGATCGGCAAGAAGAATGAGTATGGTAAGCTCGAGATTTTAGGCGTTGGTAAATCCAAAAGCTTAGGCGTGGCGCGCGGTGTGGTCAATAACATCACCCAAACAATCCATTCGATTCAACAGGCCATTTTTGAAGCCGAGAACAATTCGGGTTACAAAATCAAGGATGTCGTTGTGGGCATCGCCGGGCAACACATCCGCAGCATCCAGCACTCCGATTACATCAGCCGTGCCAATGCCGAGGAAGTGATCGGCGGCAAAGACATCGACTTGCTCATCAACCAGGTACACAAACTGGCCATGCTTCCCGGCGAAGAAATCATTCACGTATTGCCACAGGAATTCAAGATTGACGGGCAATCCGACATCAAAGAACCCATCGGCATGTACGGCGGACGTTTGGAAAGCAGTTTTCACGTTGTAGTTGGGCAAGCCTCATCGATCAGGAATGTCGGGCGTTGCATCCAAAGTTCGGGCATTGAATTGTCTGGATTGACTCTGGAACCGCTTGCTTCAGCCGACGCGGTTTTGAGCCAGGAAGAAAAAGAAGCCGGTGTGGCGCTCATCGATATCGGTGGCGGAACAACCGATTTGGCGATTTTCAAAGATGGTATCATCCGTCATACGGCAGTGATTCCATTCGGTGGCAATGTGATTACAGACGACATCAAAGAAGGCTGTTCGATCATCGAAAAACAAGCCGAACTCCTGAAAGTAAAATTCGGATCGGCTTGGCCGGGAGAAAATAAAGACAACGAAATCGTTTCGATTCCCGGATTGCGCGGAAGAGAACCAAAAGAAATTTCACTCAAAAACCTATCGAAAATCATCCACGCACGCGTGGTAGAAATCATCGAGCAGGTGTTTGCAGAAATAAAAGCATACGGACACGAAGATCCACGTAAGAAATTGATTGCAGGAATCGTTTTAACCGGTGGGGGATCCCAGTTAAAGCACATCAAGCAATTGGTAGAATACATCACCGGAATGGACACGCGCATCGGTTATCCCAACGAGCATTTGGCCGGCAATTCAGACGAGGAAATCTCAAGCCCGCTTTACGCTACTGCGGTTGGGCTCGTGATGAACTCGATTGAGAACAAAACGCAAAGCGCGGTGAAGTTCGAGACCAAGGTGGTGCCCGAGAAAGTGACCTTCAAGACCGAACAGGTTTTTGAACCCATCAAGCTTCCCGAAGAACCAAAGGCAGAAGAAGTGATCGCCGAGAAGGAGCTAGAAATCCAACTTCCGGTGGCGCCTATGAAGCCAGAGTCGACCGAGACCAAAATCAGAAGGTCGTTCTTCGACAAGTATGTAGATAAGATTAAAGAGTTTTTAGACAACGCAGAATAGGCGAGCCCTGAATCAGAATAAAGAATATCAAAACACCAAATATTATGACAAGCAACTCAGATTTTGGCAGCATTTCATTTGATTTACCAAAAAATCAATCGAATGTGATTAAAGTAATAGGAGTAGGCGGCGGCGGAAGCAACGCCATCAATCACATGTTCAAGCAAGGCATCAAAGGCGTAGACTTTATCGTTTGCAATACCGATGCACAAGCCTTGCAAAACAGCGCGGTACCAAACAAAATCCAATTGGGAATGCACCTGACAGAAGGACTCGGCGCTGGTGCCAATCCAGAAGTTGGGCAACAATCGGCCATTGAAAGCATCTCAGAAATCGAGAAAATGCTCGACACCAACACCAAGATGGTTTTCATCACTGCCGGAATGGGCGGCGGAACCGGAACCGGTGCGGCTCCTGTAATTGCGCAATTGGCCAAAGAGCGCGACATTCTTACGGTGGGTATCGTTACGATTCCGTTCCAGTTTGAAGGAAAAGTGCGTTCGGATCAGGCATTGCTCGGCGTTGAAAAATTGCGCAAACAAGTCGATTCGTTAATTGTCATCAACAACAACAAACTACGTGAAGTATACGGAAACTTAGGCTTCAAAGCCGGTTTCTCTAAAGCCGATGAAGTGTTGGCTACTGCGTCTCGCGGTATCGCCGAAGTCATCACGCACCACTACACGCAAAACATTGACTTAAAAGACGCGAAAACCGTATTGTCGAACTCAGGAACCGCCATTATGGGTTCTGCAACCGCCATCGGTGACAACCGCGCCAAAGAAGCCATTATCGCTGCTTTGGATTCACCATTGCTCAACGACAACAAAATTTCTGGTGCCAAAAACGTATTGTTGCTTATCGTTTCGGGAACCAACGAGATCACGATTGACGAAATCGGAGAAATCAACGACCACATCCAAACCGAGGCTGGTTTCAACGCCAACATCATCATGGGTGTAGGTGAAGACGAGTCTTTAGGAGATTCTATCGCCGTGACCATCATCGCTACGGGTTTCAACGTAGAACAACAGAACGAAATCGTCAATACCGAGCCAAAAAAAATTATCCACTCACTTGACGGTGAGCAAAAATTAGAGCGCGACCTCATGAGCAAGCCGGTTGCCTCGTTTCAGGTAGAAGCCGAGGTAGTCGTGCCCGAAGTAAAAGCACAAACCGAGGAGAAAATCGTTTTTGAATTGATCGAAGACGAACTCCCAGCCGTTGCCGCGGTAGAAGCCATCGTAGAAGAACCTGTTTTAGATACCAACGAACTCATCATCATCTCAGAATTCATCAAGAATCTCGACGTGACTTTTGAGATCGTATCGCCAGAGCAACCACTCGACTTTACCTTCACCGCACCGGTCACCGAAGTGAAAAACGTCGCCGAGATTAAAGTGACCGATCACATAGAAGTCAAAGAAGAGCAAGCTGCGTTTTCATTCGATTTGCCCATCGCAAAACCAGAAGTCAACGAGCCGTTTATCGACGAGAACAAAATCCTTTTCGAGCTCACCAACGAAACCAAAAACATCAAGGTCAACGAGCCTGTAGAATTTGTTCCGGTAACCGAGGTGAACGAAAACGGCGTCATCAAATATTCGCTGGAGGAATACATGGAAATCGAGAACGAATTGCTCAATTCTAAACCGGTTGAAACGACGGCCGAGCCTATCCAGGAAGAGCTCAACATCACGATGAAAAAAACTGAGGAGCCAAAAGCAGAAATCCCGTCTAACTTCTCTGCCGCGTTCGAGGAAGTTTCGCCCATGGAAATGTCTATCGAAGAAAGCCTTAAATTCCGCGCCGACGAAAGAAGACGCAAATTAAAAGAGTTCAATTACAAGTTCCACAACAACCCATCGCGTATGGAGGAACTCGAGAAAGAACCCGCTTACAAAAGGTTAGGGGTTGACATCACCAGCCAGCCGCAAACCAACAGCAACTCACGCACCTCACTAGGAACAGACAGCAACGACGACATCCAGTTGCGCTCCAACAATTCGTTCCTGCACGATAACGTTGATTAACTAACTCAAATCAATTGCTGATAACCCGAAAATTTCCTCAAGTTTTCGGGTTATTTTTTTTATATTCGCACTCAGAATTTTTTGGGCCCGAATCCGGCTGTACGCTGCAAGCTTTTGTTCCAAAATGCTTTTTTTCTCCAACCATAAAGCGCTTCCTTTGGTCGCGTTTCTGCTTGAGCAAAAAATGCATTTTCTCCAAAAGGCTTTCCGCTGCCATCCGGGGCCAAGCTCCAACAACCCAAGGACAATCCAGGTAATTATCAATTGTCCACTATCATTATGATTTATCAATTGTCAATTATCAATTAATATGAGTTTATCAATACAAATCATGGACGAGATCAAAAACGCCATGAGAGCCAAAGATACCGTCGCCCTCGAAGCCTTGCGCTCCATCAAATCAGAATTGTTGCTTGCGCAAACCGCATCAGGAAACAAGGAAGAAATCTCTGCAGACGACGAGATAAAATTGCTGCAACGCCTTGTCAAAACCCGTAAGGAAAGTGCACGCATCTTCACCGAACAAAACCGCCCCGACCTTGCCGAGCCAGAATTGGCGCAGATCGCCGTGATAGAGAAGTTTCTTCCTGCACAACTCAGCGAAGCAGAAGTAGAAGCGGTAGTCGCTAAGATTATCGCAGAAACCGGTGCCTCGGGTATCGCCTCAATGGGTAAAGTCATGGGCCTTGCCAGTGCCCAACTCGGTGGCACCGCCGAAGGCAAAACCATTTCAACAATTGTAAAAAAACTATTGACCTAAACGTCAAAACGGCTGCGTAGTTCAACGGATAGAATGTCAGATTCCGGTTCTGATGATGGAGGTTCGAGTCCTCTCGCGGTCACGAATAAATAGAAAAGTCCAAAAAGAAAAGAAAGCTCGCTTTCAATTTTCTTTTTGGACTTTTCTATTTTCAGCGCGGAGCGCTATGAGGAACGGCGCAGCCGATTCCTCTCGTGACTGTTGACGATTAGACAAATCTCTTTTTCAATTTCTTTTTTGGCCTTCGGCTTTTTCAGCGCGGAGCGCTATAAGGAACGGCGCAGCCGATTCCTCTCGTGACTGTTGACGATTAAATAAATCTCCCTTTCAATTTGCTTGGCGTTCGGCATTTTCAGCGCGGAGCGCTGTGAGCAGTGGCGCAGCCGATTCCTCTCGCGATTTGTTGATTGGAGATAAATTTCCTTTTCAATTTGCTTTTTTTGGCCTTCGGCTTTTTCAGCGCGGAGCGCTATGAGGAACGGCGCAGCCGATTCCTCTCGTGATTGTAGACGATTAGGCAAATCTCGCTTTCAATTTC
>ENA-UOWO01000438-UOWO01000438.1-activated-sludge-metagenome-genome-assembly--contig:-NODE-438-length-60450-cov-13.886133_pt1 | contig 60450 bp, 56 predicted proteins | sample MGYA00238148_ERZ761564 | MGnify/ENA primary metagenome ERZ761564 (study PRJEB28885, sample SAMN05720194) | activated sludge metagenome | isolation source: Anaerobic digester | place: USA...
GAAACACAAGAGTTTGTCGTACCTAAATCAATTCCGATTATTTTACCCATTTTTAGTTATATTTAATTTTATTGAATACTTATTTTAACGGTTCGAGTTGCAATAGTCAATCTTTGTGCCAAGACAATGACAGCCTGTAAATTGTCAGTTTATGTTAAAATTGGCGGAAAATAATATGACAAGATGACATTTTTATATTGTTTTTCAGGAGCTATTTCCAGCTGTCCACTATATCTCTTGTGGCGAACACCGCCACAAGAGGATGCCGTTTCCATCTGGGCTAGGGCACTCTGGATGTCAAAAAAATTATTTTATTTAGAAACCTTCTGAATTAAAAATGATATAATTTGTAAGAAAAAATTAATATATTTGAAAGAAATATAAAACGAAACAAATCTTCGGCAATATATAAGTTAAGAGAAAATCTTTCAACTTCCTTCTAATGAAAAATAAATACACAAAATTATGAAACATTTATTTCTTTTAATTTTAACAATCTGTTCGATAAATTGTTTTGCTCAAGAACCAAATCCCAATTTATTTCAAACTTGGTATTTGTATTCCGTTCAAGCAAGCGATAACAGTCAAAATTATATCGTCTCTGAAATAAATCCTGCTATCACTCCTTATTTAACTATTTTGGAAAATTTAAATTTTAGTGGCAAAGGTGCTTGTAATTCATTCGAAGGAACATTCAATCTGTTTGATACTAATTCTATGAATACCACCCAATTTTCTAATACTACAGACGATTGCGGTAGTGAAATTCAAAACGATTTTGAAAGTTCATATTTTCATTCGATGAAAGAGGCTATATATTATTCTATAACTACCGAAGAGAATGGTATGGTTTTATTTATTGGGACTCCACCTTTCGGATCTATTGTTTTTAAAAATTACAAACTGAATACTTTGAACCCCGATTTAAACCAAATTGAAGTGTACTCCAATCCAACTACGGCAATGATTTATATAAAATCCCAAAATACGGTTATTTCAAAAATTGAACTCTTCAATTCAAATGGGCAAAATATAAAAATGATAAAAGATAATTTTGAAACTATAAATACTACTGATTTATCTTCTGGAATTTACATTATGAAAATTTTCACAGAACTTGGAACATTGAACAAAAAAATCTCAATAAAATAACCCCGCTTCCCGCTACCCGAAGTGTTCCTTAAAACTGGATTGCTGTACGAAGTCTCCCGACTTCGTACCGGTTACTATATTCAATTAACACTAGCAACACCAAAGAATTAATTTTAAAATCATAAAGGCACATTGGAATAGGTACGAAGTCGGGAGACTTCGCACAGCATTAGAGATCTTTAACTTATATTGATCAATCAAATACCATTCACACCATCCATAACTTCTTTAAGCAAACGTAAATTTTTTAATTTAGCGTGATGCTCATAGATAGGAGAGCTAATCATCAATTCGTCCACCTGAGAAATACGGATAAATTCTTTTAATTCGGCGGTCAATGTTTTTGTGCTTCCTACAAACGAACAAGCGGTCATTTGGTTGACGTGAAAACGGGCTTCTTCGCTCATGGTATTCATCAGATGAGTCAAGGAATTTACGGGTGGTTGCAAAGGTTTTCTATTGTTTTGCACTAAATTCTGGAACATTTGATACAAACTGGTCGACAGGATTTCGGCTTCTTCATCCGTATCGGCAGCAATGGCATTGATGCAAGCCATCGTTTTGGGAGCATCCAAAAACTTCGAGGCTTCAAAATGTTCACGATACAATCGGAAAGCTTCCATCATTTCTCTGGGAGCAAAATGTCCGGCAAACGCATAAGGCAATCCTTTGGAAGCAGCCAAAAGAGCACTCTCCCTACTCGATCCTAAAATCCAAATAGGAACCTGAGTACCTTCAGCAGGAAAAGCACGTACTTGTGCCTTGGCATTATCCTCAGAAAAATAAGTTTCAAGAGCTTCCACATTTTTCGGAAACTGTTGTGATTGTTCATAGAAATCTTTCCGAATGGCTTGTGCAGTTTGCACATCAGTTCCAGGTGCTCTTCCCAAACCCAAATCAATCCGATTGGGATAAAGAATTTCCAAGGTGCCAAACTGCTCGGCAATAATTAGTGGAGAATGATTCGGCAACATAATCCCACCAGAACCCACCCGAATCGTTTGCGTTTGACTCGCAATAAAACCTATTAAAATCACCGTTGCGGTACTAGCAACATGCGCCATATTATGATGTTCTGCCAGCCAAAACCGGTTGTATTCTAAGGAATCTGCCAGTTGCGCCAACTCTTTTGTTTTTTCGAATGTGGCAGCTGCCGTACTGTCTTGAGAAATTAATGCTAATTCTAATATAGAAATGGGAATGGTCTTGATCATTTTGACTTCAAATTTTAGCAAAATTACTCTTTTACGAAACACTGCCCATCTTCATTTCTGTTAATTGAATGGTAATGTTTCTATAAGTGAATCAACTTTCTATTTATTCGAAAAATAATATTGTTGAAGTAAATATAAGGCGAAACAAAACTTTACCCGACAGCGGATTTACAATCCGGTCCCATTCTAACCATCCTATCACAATCCAAAATTCTACCACAATTCTTTTTTAAACCATAAAATTTATTTATTCTTTATTAACTTATTTTTATTATTATTCAATAAATATTTATTATGTTTGCTAAATAATTTTAAAATCAGAAATACTAATGAAAACAAAAAAAAATTTCGTGTTCATAATCCTAAACATTATTGCTTGGATTATTTTTGTAGGATTGTCTATTGAAGCTGGTGGATTGATTGTCAATTTTGTATTCAGTGTTTTCAAACCTGAAATGGTACAAAATTTATACAATAAAATGGATTTACGTGAATTGTATAATCAAAGTGCAATGGTTTTTTACGGAATGTATGGCTTTGTTTTATTTATTTCTATTTTCAAATGCATTTTATTTTATATAGTGATTATGCTCCTTCTAAAACTCAATTTAGAGAAACCGTTCAGTACTTTCGTTTCTTCTCAAATTACAAAAATGAGCTACCTTACTCTTTCTATTGGACTTATAAGTTATATAGCGAGTGAAATTGCAAAAAGTTTGCAACAACAAGATTATGAAATCCAACCTTTAAATCAATTTTGGGTAGATAGTGAAGCCTTTATTTTGATGGCAGCTATAGTCTATGTGATTGCCGTTATTTTTAAAAAAGGAGTCGAATTGCAATCGGAAAACGAATTAACAATCTAAGATATGGCGATAATAGTAAACCTGGATGTAATGATGGCGAAACGCAAAATTTCGCTGAACGAACTTTCAGCAAAGGTAGATTTGACGCTGTCCAATCTTTCTATTCTGAAAACAGGAAAGGCAAAAGCCATTCGATTCAGTACTTTGGAAGCCATTTGCAAAGCCCTAAATTGCCAACCGGGAGACATATTGGAATACACCAATGAGGAGGAATAAACAATAAACCTTGCTGACGTTTTTAATAATTACTCAACTTTGTAATTTTATATAATTTCATCTTTTATCCTTAATTTTAGCCTTCAAGAATAACTAAACCCAAACCATGCAAGAAATTATTAAAAAACTGAAGCTCAAAGACATTGGAATTGTGATTAATGCGCCAACAGCATTAGAGGAAGAGTTTGTAAAACTGCATTTTAAAACAGAATTAAACAAAAAAATAAAAAACTCAAACACATTGGTTTTTATAAATAACAATGGTGAATATTTGGACTTTCTCAATAATAACTTAATCTATATAGAAACGGATAGTGTATTGTGGTTTGCCTACCCAAAAGGAACTTCAAAAGTAAAAACCGACATCAATCGGGACACCATCCGTGTTACAGGTCAAGAATTTGGAATAACAACAGTAACGGCAATCTCTATTAACGACACTTGGAGTGCATTGCGTTTTAGACCAATTGATAAAGTTGGAAAATAACGACAACTACTACTTTAATAAAATCTGAACTTTTATACTTAATTTAGCCCTCAAAAAAACTAACTCAAATGGCTACATTTAGCAAACAATTATCTTTTCGTTGGTCGGATTTAGACCCCAATTTTCACTTGCGCCACAGCGTTTATTATGATTTTGGAGCACAACACCGTGTTGAAATCCTGGAACAACTGGGATTAACCTTGAGAGTAATGCAAAAGGAACATATTGGCCCAATATTGTTCCGAGAAGAATGCGTTTTCAGAAAAGAAATTCACCTTGCTGACGTGATTACAATGCAAACCAAAATGGCAAAAATGAGTACCGATGGATCCCGCTGGACAATTGTTCACGAGTTGTACAGAGACGATTTTTTGTGCGCCGTTATCACTGTAGATGGTGCTTGGATGGACACTAAACTCCGCAAACTGGCCTCTCCCACTCCCCAAATTGTGGTGGACTCACTAAATACTTTCCCTAAAATAGCTAATTTTACAGCTTTATAATTAACCAAAATCCATCTAATTTATGTTCACAATTACCCAAATAAAAGAAGCGCATTCCAAAGTAAAATCCGGTGCCGACTTTCCTGCTTACATTCAAGATCTTATCGCATTGGGCGTTCAAGGCTACGACATCTTTGTCAACGACGGCCACGAAGAATATTTTGGTGCTGACAATTATCGAGTGGCAGCGCCTGCAAATTACGACAAAATACCTGTAGCTCCATCGGCCAACAAAGAGCGTTTCATCGAGTTTCTGGTGATGCATCAAGACGGTCAAACCGATTATCTTACTTTCTGTAATCACGCAGCACTTTGTGGCATTGCAAAATGGAGTGTAAATATCATCGAAATGACCTGCACCTATTTTGACCCATCAGATGCTGCTATAGTAATTGAAAAAATTTCGAGCTAGTCTCTTTTTATTAATTTAAATCATTATTTTGTAAGAAAAAATGGCGATAAATTTATGTATTCCTATAAAAACAAAGAATTTGTAAAACTTTGTTTCATTTTTACAGTATTTACATAAAAATTTTACCTTTGGTATTATTTTTTGAAAAATGAAACGAGCCATAAAATATTATAGAATCATTTGGTTTAAGCATGATTTACCTGCTGGACTTTCTGTTTTTCTGGTCGCATTACCGCTTTGTTTGGGAATAGCTTTGGCTTCGGGAGCTCCACTTTATGCCGGAATTTTGTCGGGAATAATTGGAGGATTAATGGTTTCAATACTTAGCGGTTCACAATTGGCAGTTTCTGGTCCCGCAGCCGGATTGACGACTTTGGTTGCAGCAGCGATTATTTCCCTCGGCGATTACAAACTTTTTCTTCTCGCTGTCGTTATAGCGGGTCTATTTCAAATTGTTCTTGGAGTGCTGAAACTGGGAGCTATTGCGAATTATTTTCCCTCGTCTGTTATCAAAGGAATGTTGGCAGCCATTGGAATAATATTAGTTTCTAAACAAATCCCTTTGGCATTAGGATATGATCAGCCCGACTTTTGGACCAGTGGATTTATTCAATTATTTTCGGCAGATAATTTTTTTGGCAATTTCGAAAATTTTAATCATCACATTACAAGAGGAGCCATACTGATTACAACACTTTCGTTATTCGTGCTAATTATTCTTCAACAACCATTTGCCAAAAGAATGAAGATTATTCCGGCTCCTTTATTGGTAGTAGTCATTGGAGTTGTTGCCAATATTCTCTTTACGAATATGACTTCGGAATATTCGCTTAGACCAACTCAATTAGTAACCATTCCTTTAAATATTTTCGAAAGTATATCCTTTCCAGATTTTTCTAAAATATTTTCTACTGCTGAGATTTGGAAAAATGGAATCCTCATTGGATTGCTCGCCTCATTAGAAACCTTACTCTGTATTGAAGCTGTTGACAAATTAGACAAACGCAACCGAATTACTCCTGTGAATCGCGAACTTATCGCACAAGGAATTGGCAATATGACTTGTGGATTGCTGGGTGCAATTCCTATGACAGCAGTTGTGGTAAGAGGTTCTGCCAATGTTCACGCGGGTGCTCGAACAAAACTTTCGGCTTTTACTCACGGATTGTTTTTATTGCTGGCGGTTTTATTGGTTCCTTTTTTGTTGAATAAAATACCCTATGCTTCACTCGCTTCGATTCTGTTAATCACAGGATTCAATCTAACACCGCCAAGCCTTTACAGCAATATGTGGAGTTTGGGACGCAAACAATTTATTCCATTTGTGATTACCATTTTGGTGATCCTTTCCACCGATTTGCTAATTGGTGTCAGCATCGGACTGTTGATTTCGATTTATTATATTGTTCAAAGTAATTTTAAAATAGAATATAATATCTCTCAAACGCATCATCTGGGTATCGAAACCCAATACATCAAACTCAACCATAATGTGACTTTTCTGAACAAGGTAAAATTGAGAAAAGCATTAGACGAAGTTCCTGAATATTGCGTTTTGACGATTGATGGTAGTGAAAGTCGCCAAATTGACTATGACATTTTAGAAATTATAAGCGAATTTAAAAGAAAAGCCCACGATAGACATATTGAATTACACTTGATACATATTGAGAACGTAAAAGTGATGGCGGTAAAATGATATGAATTAATAAATTATAAAGTAATTTATGGTTTGAAAATTACATTTATCGTTTAAGCCACCAACTTGAACCCAACATAAAATAACATAATTGCGATAGCATTTCGAAGCATTAAATCAGGTAGTTTTCCACTCAACATGCTACCCAAATAGATTCCCGGCAAAGACCCCAACAATAAATGCCCTAATATACTTAAATCCAAATTTCCCATTGTGGCGTGACCCAATCCTGCCACTAATGTCAAAGGAACAGCGTGAGCAATTTCGGTTCCAACTAATTTTGAAGTTGGTAAAAGAGGATATAGAAAAAACAAAGTTACTGTGCCTAAAGCTCCAGCCCCGATTGATGTTAGAGTAACAGTTGCTCCCAACATAACCCCAATGGCAACCGTCAATAAATTTTGTGTTTTACTTTCGCTATGAAATTTATCGCCGGCATGTCTTTGAGAAATAACCAAAAGTTTCTTTTTGAAAATAATAGCAACCGATGTAAATAATAAGGCCCAACCTAAACTGTATTTAATGATTTTATTCAAAACCTCTAAGTCTGTTTTCAAATTGTGAAGTATCCACAGAGTCAATAATGCCGCAGGAACACTACCAAGCGTTAGCCAACCTGTTATAGACCAGTTAATATTTTTCTTCTTGTTGTGAACAAAAACACCACCAGATTTAGTAATGGCAGCATATAACAAATCGGTTCCAACTGCTGTTGATGGTGGAATCCCAAACCATATCAATATTGGGGTCATCAATGAACCACCTCCTACACCGGTCATTCCTACAATAAAACCAACTACTAACCCTGCAACAATTAATCCTACTAAATCCATAGATATTATATTATTTTTTGCAAATCTAAAGAAAAAGAGATACAATACAATACTATTTATAGATTTTTGAGCACATTTTTTGTAACCATAAATTCAAAAAATGAGAACGTAATTCTAATAATAAAACTACTTTTTTAAAAATCGTGGCAAAAAATTATTTTATAGGGTTATAAATTGAATATAATTAGAATTTTTAAGAAATTTAAAGATAACTCTATAGACTAAATAGATTTTAAGAATGGATATAAAAATAGTAATACAAATTAAAAAATCAGATTAATCGTAAAAGATTTATATCAAAATCTATGAAATACGGTTCAGGAAAAAGTCTTTTAACTGAAATTCTAATAAAAGATAAAACTAAATCAATTATCCGTTTCCAACCAAGTCATAAATAGTTTATATCCAATGGTAAGTATAATTGCTCCTAAAAATAATCCAATAAAACCGTTGTATAAAAATCCACCGATTGCTCCTAAAAATATAACCAACATTGGTGCTGGGGCATTTCTCCCCAATAAAATGGGTTTTAAAACATTGTCAGAAACAAGGGTGATTCCAATCCAAATGGCTAGAATTACAGCAGTAGTCGTATCAGAAACTGAAAACATATAAATGACAACCGGAATCGCAATTGGTCCTACTCCAATCTGGACAATGGCAAGTATAAGGCATAAAATAGTCCACAAGCCAGCAAAGGGAACGCCCGCAATAAAAAAACCAACACCAATCATTGCAGCTTGAATAAAAGCCACTCCAAGGATACCTTTGACAACATTTCGAATGGTTAGCACCGTTATTTCAGCAAAATTCTCACTGTTTTTGCCCACAAGCTTTCCAAATATTTTTTGGGTTACAGCTTCTGATGAATCAGCGTAAACTAATAAAACTCCAGCAATAATAATAGAGACTATAAAAGATAAAATTCCTTTGCTAAACCCAGCCAATGCAATTAACAATATGGCACCGTATTCTTTTATTTGCTCGGAATATTTTACCACTGCATCTTGTAAATTATCAGAAGCTAATTGCCAGATTTCAACAATTGGTTTTGTAATTACTGGCCAATTGGCTGTTGTTCCTCCTGGAGGCGGAATTAAGTGTTCGCCATTATTAAAAGCATCTCGAAAATGATTTACTCCTTCATAAAGGGAATAAATAATCAGTCCACTTGGAATAATTATAAAGCTCAACATGACTAAAGTAAGTACAATAACTGCTAAAATCTTTCTGCCTCTAAAAATTTTTTCAAAAAACACGTGCACCGGATAAATGGCAATGGCAATAACTACAGCCCAAACCAAGATGAGTACAAAAGGTTTTAAGATATCAAAACACCACATCAACAGCACCGCTAAAACCCCAAGTCTGATGATGGTATCAACAATTTTTTCGAAGCTAAAAGCCGAAGAATTCATTTTTGACGATTCCATTTGATACAATTATTTAAATTAATAATATGTAAATATAAAAAATGTACAGTGAAAAATTGTACTCAAACTTCTATATTTGTTCCATAAATTGACTCTCATGGAAGAATGTATTTCGGTTTTTGATATGTTAAAAATTGGCGTTGGACCTTCAAGTTCTCACACACTTGGACCTTGGCGAGCTGCCGAACGTTTTTTGGGAGAACTTCGCGCCACTCATCAGTTTGAAAATGTAAATTACATTAAAGTAAATTTATACGGTTCGCTTTCCTTAACAGGCAAAGGTCACGCCACCGATTTAGCCATAATGCTGGGTTTAAGTGGTCAGGATCCCGAATATATTCCTGTTCAAAATATTGATAAAATAATTGCAGCAATCAAAGACAAGCACATCCTTAAATTAGGAGATGAAATTGAAATTCCATTTTTCCCTGAAGAGGACATTATTTTCAACAAAAACTTCCTGCCTTTTCACGCCAACGGATTGAAATTTACCGCTAGTTTATTGGATACTTCTGAGTATTCTTCGACCTACTACTCCATCGGTGGTGGTTTTGTTGTGGTTGAAGAACGGGTCAATGCTAAAAAGAAACTGCAAATAAAATGTGCTTTTCCGTTCCCCATTCAAAATGCCGATGAACTTCTGAATTATACTATTCAAGAAAACAAAAGCATTTCGGAGATTGTTTACGAAAACGAAAAATCGATGCGTTCTGAAGCTGAAATTCATCACGAATTAATGCGCATTTGGAACACGATGCTCGAATGTATGTATATCGGTTGCCATTCCGAGGGGATTCTTCCTGGTGGATTGAATGTGCGCCGAAGAGCTTTTGATATGCACCAACACCTCATTGGATTAGCCCATTATGATTCGCCACAAACTTGGTTGGAACAGATTAGGCTGACAGAAGTAAAATTTCGACAAATCCTGAAATGGGTTTCGTGTTTTGCCTTGGCTGTCAATGAAGTTAACGCTGCTTTAGGTCGTGTTGTAACCGCACCAACAAACGGAAGTGCGGGAGTAATTCCTGCCGTTTTGATGTATTATTTGGTTATTGAAAATCACAAAGCAGGTGAAAAGGAAATCAAACAATTCTTGATGGTTGCCGGAGAAATTGGAAGTATTTTCAAAAAAGGTTCTACCATTTCGGCAGCAATGGGCGGTTGTCAGGCAGAAATTGGCGTTTCCTCAGCAATGGCAGCTGCGGCTTTATGCGAATTGATGGGCGGAACTCCAGCCCAAGTCTTAATGGCTGCCGAAATCGCTATGGAACATCACCTTGGATTGACTTGCGACCCTGTGGGTGGTTTGGTCCAAATTCCTTGCATCGAAAGAAATACAATGGGAGCAATTAAAGCAATAAACGCTGCCGAATTAGCCCTAGAAACCGACCCGAAAAACGCCAAAGTACCTTTAGACAAAGTGATTGACACGATGTGGCAAACCGCCAAAGATATGAACAACAAATACAAAGAAACTTCCGAAGGTGGATTGGCAGTTGCCGTGAATATGGCGGATTGCTAGAAAATAATTCAAAAAAAAACAATCACAAATAAACTAATTTTTGTAAAATACAATTTCATTAGTAACAGAATATTGCTGTCATTTGCAATCTTAAAATAAAATCAGAATGAAAACGACGGCTCCTGATGAAAATCCAACGAAAAAAAGCATTTTAGATAAAACCATCACTACGCGTGAGGTCATCTTTATGTTTTTTGTAGTTTTATGCTTGTCTCCATTAATTTCTCCGCCAATCGCATTACTAATGGGATTGATAATTGCGCAATTTATAGGTCATCCCTATTTGAATTTAAATCACAAAGCAACCCATATTTTATTGCAAGTTTCTGTCGTTGGGCTAGGTTTCGGAATGAATGTAAATAATGCTTTAAAAGCAGGAAAAGAAGGTTTTATTCTAACAATTGTTTCTATTATTGGAACCATCTTAATTGGAATTTTCTTAGGCAAACTATTAAAAATTGAAGAAAAGATTTCGTTCTTAATTTCCACAGGAACAGCCATTTGTGGCGGAAGTGCCATTGCTGCTATTTCGCCTGTTATCAAAGCTAATGAAAAACAAATTTCGGTGGCTTTGGGAACTATATTTATTTTGAATTCGGTGGCTCTAGTGCTTTTTCCGTTCATTGGTCATTACCTCAATCTATCCGAAACACAATTTGGTTTGTGGTGCGCTATCGCTATTCATGACACGAGTTCTGTAGTTGGAGCTGCTGGAAAATATGGAGCTCACGCTCTGGAAGTAGCAACAACAGTAAAATTAGCCAGAGCTTTATGGATTATTCCAATTGCGCTTTTATCGACCTTTGTTTTCAAAAATAAAGATACCAAAATCAAAATTCCTTATTTCATCGGGCTGTTCATTTTAGCAATGATTGCCAATACTTACATTCCAATTGTTAGAGATTATAGCCACTACATTACTGGCTTTGCGAAAGCGACTTTGACTTTGACTCTCTTTCTAATTGGATGCGGTTTGTCCCGAAAAGTATTGGTTTCAGTGGGATACAAACCTTTATTGCAAGGTGTTGTGATATGGATAATTATTTCGGTTTCCACTTTATGGGCTATTATTTCAATGATTTAATTTGAAATTTAGTATGCTAAAAAACAGTCGAATACGATACTTTATTTTAATACTAATTGTAATTGCTCTTGGCATAACTTCCAGAAAAATAGAAGGTGTTCCAACGTTTTTTGGCGACACATTATATGCTGTGATGGTTTATTTTGGAATGAGAATGATTTTTATCAATTTAAACTTAAAAAAAACAGCAATTCTTGCACTCTTATTTTGCTTTGGCATCGAATCCCTTCAACTTTATGACGCCGAATGGATGTTAGAAATTCGAAGAACATCATTAGGACATTATGTTTTAGGACAAGGTTTTCTCTGGAGCGATTTGGGTTATTATTCGCTTGGAATTATAATGGCGTTTTTGATTGATTCGAGTTGGGTTAAAAGAAAATAATACTAGTAAACCACTATTAAATTAGTAACAATTTAAAGGTCTATTTTTCAGGATTTATCATTTTAAAACTGTAATTCCCATAGATTTTAGATTATTTGACTAATTTTGCAATCTAAATTAAATTTCCTTAAAACAATGTCTGTAGCTAAAAAAGATTACAAAAGAATCACCACAAAGTCATTAATAGAAATGAAATCCGATGGACAGAAAATTTCTATGCTTACCGCTTACGATTTTACCATGGCAAAAATTGTTGATGCCGCTGGTGTTGATGTAATACTTGTGGGAGATTCTGCGTCGAATGTTATGGCGGGTCACGAAACGACGTTGCCAATCACATTAGACCAAATGATTTATCACGCATCGAGTGTGGTTCGGGCAATTCATAGAGCATTAGTTGTAGTCGATTTACCTTTTGGAAGTTATCAATCCGACCCAAAAGAAGCGCTACGCTCTTCAATCCGAATCATGAAAGAAAGTGGCGGACACGCAGTAAAACTGGAAGGTGGAAGCGAAATCAAAGAATCGATTAAACGAATATTGAATGCTGGAATTCCTGTAATGGGGCATTTGGGATTAACACCTCAATCTATTTATAAATTTGGAACTTACACCGTTCGAGCTAAAGAAGAACAAGAAGCCGAAAAACTAATAGAAGATGCTAAACTCCTAGAAAAATTGGGTTGTTTTGCTATAGTAATCGAAAAAGTTCCTGCCGATTTAGCCGAAAAAGTAGCCAAAAGTATTTCGATTCCTGTAATCGGAATTGGTGCTGGTGGCGGTGTTGACGGTCAAGTTTTAGTGATTCACGATATGTTGGGGATGAATAATGAATTTAGTCCGCGATTTTTGCGTCGTTATATGAATTTGTACGAAGGAATGACTACAGCAATTGGGCAATATGTAGCTGATGTAAAGTCTTGTGATTTTCCTAACGAAAAAGAGCAGTATTAAAAATTAGCTTTTTCAAATTCTTACTTAACAAAACCATTTTATATGTCAACATCTTTCAATACCACCATTGTTATTCCCTGCTATAATGAGGAAAAAGGAATTTCGAATATTGAATATTCTAACTTTTTGAATAACAATCCCGAGGCATTGATTTGTTTTGTAAACGATGGTTCTAAAGATAATACTCTTGGAGTTTTGAATGTTTTAAAAGCAAAACACGAAACTCAAATACACATTCTTTCTCTCGAAAAAAACTCTGGCAAAGCCGAAGCAGTTCGTGCTGGAATTAAGTATTGCAATAGCCATTTCCAACATCAATACATAGGCTATCTCGATGCCGATTTAGCTACAACTCTAGAAGAATTTATAGATCTTAGGAATTATTTAAAAGGCGAAATTGTCTTTTGTTTTGGTTCTCGAATTCGAAAAATCGGTTCTACTATTGAACGTGAAAACAGCCGATTTTTGATAGGAAGAGTTGTAGCAACATTCATCTCCAACATCCTAGATATCAAGGTTTATGACACCCAATGTGGCAGTAAACTTTTTACCAGAGAAATTTCAGAAAAGTTATTTGCAAAAGAATTTATCTCCAAATGGCTGTTTGATGTGGAACTATTCTACCGAATGATTCTGCTGTTCGGAAGAGAAAAAGCAATCCTAAAAATGCTAGAAATTCCATTGAAATTATGGGTCGAAAAAGGTGATTCTAAAGTAAAACTGAGCTACGGATTGAAACTTTGGTTTGATTTGTACAAAATCAGATGTGAATATAAAAAAATGGAACAGCAATCATCTAATTCAAATCTAAAATAAATGATTTCAGAAAAGCTAAAAAACAACTCCAAAATTCTATCTATTTCGGTATTTATCATATTGATTTTTAGATTATTGCTTACCGCAACAATTCCACTTTTAGACAAAACAGAATCCCGTTATGCCGAAATTGCCCGAATTATGCAGGAAACAAAACAATGGATTGTTTTACAAATAGATTATGGCGTTCCGTTTTGGGCAAAACCACCTTTATCTACTTGGCTGTCTGCGGGAAGTTTTGAAGTGTTTGGTGTAAACGAATTTGCCGCTCGATTTCCTTCTTTTTTATTGAGTATCATCCTAATTATCATTGCGGGGAAAATGGTAAAAAAAGAAGGCTATTCATTTTATCTTCCGGGTTTTATTTTACTTACAATGCCTGAATTTCTGATACATACAGGTGTTGTCTCAACCGATACTTCTCTTGAATTTTGCATTACTATAATGATGATTTCCTTTTGGAAAACAATGCAAAGTGAGACAAAAACTTATTGGAATTACGTGTTTTTTATCGCTTTAGGATTTGGATTTCTTGCCAAAGGTCCACTAATTACCGTGCTTACATTTCCTCCTTTATTTTTATGGTGTTGTCTGGATGTGCAACGATTTAAAGCTGTTTTTTCTAAATTTTCAATTATCCTTGGCATATTAATTACAGCTGTAATTGCACTTCCTTGGTACTATTTTTGCGAGCAACAATCGCCTGGTTTTCTTGATTATTTTATCGTTGGCGAACATTACAAACGCTTTCTGGAACCGGGTTGGAAAGGCGATTTATACGGTAGCGGACACTCGCAACCCAAAGGAATGATTTGGTTACTTATGATTGCTTTTATGTTTCCATGGATTCTAGTGGTTTTGTATAAATTATGGAAAAACAAATCGACAGTTTTAAAAAATAATTGGGTTTCGTTCTTGATAGCTTGGGCTTTTTGGACACCTCTGTTTTTCACGATTTCCAGCAATATTTTACATACATACTTACTTCCATCAGCAATGCCAATTATGTTTTTGGTGGTGTATTTCTGGGAAGAATTTACTCGAAAAAAACTGCTTATTCGAACTGCCTTATTCTTTCCAATAGCCGTTTTTATTGCCTATTTTGCAGTCATTGCTACAGGTAAATTCGTCCATAAAATGAATTCTGATAAGTATCTTTTTGAAAATTTGAAAATATCAACCGAAAATAAAAACATTCCAATCTATTATTGGAAAGACAAACATTATTCAGGTCAATTTTACAGTAATGGCAAGGTTCAAGTTGTAAAAACAGAAAAGCAATTGGATTCGGTTCAAAGGTTGAATAAAAAGCTATTTTTTGTAATTCAGAAGAAAGAGGAAAAAGAAATTTCAAAAAAACAGTTGGATAAAATGACTTTGACCCAAAGCAATTTCAAAACTTCTATTTTTGTAACTAAATAAAGAAGTCTATACTTGATGAAAATACTTTCGGATAAAAATAACCTGCAAATTCTGCACGAAGACAATCATTTAATTGTGGTTAACAAGCGTGTAGGCGATTTGGTGCAAGGCGATAAAACAGGCGACAAACCATTGTCGGATGTAGTCAAAGAATACATCAAAGACAAATACAACAAACCCGGTGAAGTTTTCCTAGGAGTCGTTCACAGATTAGACAGACCAACGACCGGAATCGTCGTTTTTGCCAGGACCAGCAAGGCTTTGACGCGAATGAATGAATTGTTTAGCAATCGCGAAACCCAAAAAACCTATTGGGCTATTGTAAAAAATAAACCTGAAAAAGCCGAAGACAAACTCGTTCATTATCTAAAAAGAAACGAAAAAAATAATACTTCGAAAGCACATACAAAAGAAGTTCCCGAAAGTAAATTGGCCAGTTTAGATTATAAAATTATCAAAGAACTGAACAACTATTTTGCTCTGGAAATCAATCTGCATACCGGAAGACACCACCAAATTCGAGCGCAACTTTCGGCTATTGGTTGCCCGATAAAAGGCGATTTGAAATACGGATTCGACCGCTCTAATCCTGATGGCGGCATTCATCTTCACGCTCGAAAACTAGTTTTTATTCATCCTGTTTCCAAAGAAAATTTAGAAATTGTCGCTCCTGTACCAAATGATGTAATTTGGAATGCCATTTAATACCGATTATGTATTGCTTCGCCAGTTCGCTATCGCTCGGGTCAATATAGTACAATAAAAATTGGACTATTTTCATACTATATCGGCATTCTACCTAAACTGGCGGACTATTTAATAAATAGTAATGGTATAATTTGAAAAAAATGTATCTTTAGGACTTCATTTAAAGTTTTAAATTATGGAATCCAAAACCAACATTAATTTCAGAAAAGAAACTTTAACCAAGTTATTGAATGAAGTTATCCAACACGAAAACGAAATTATCGATGCCTTATATTTCGACTTCAAAAAACCTGCATTTGAAGCCGTTCTCACCGAAACGAGTTATGTAATTTCAGAATTAAAAGACACTATCAAGAACCTTACTAGTTGGGCTAAACCCAGAAGAGTTTTTCCTTCTTTATTGAATTTTCCTTCCAAAGATTATATTTACAAAGAGCCTTACGGCAAAGTTTTGATTATTTCGCCTTGGAATTATCCTTTTCAATTGGCACTTTGTCCCTTGATATCCGCTTTTGCCGCAGGAAATCAAGTCGTACTGAAACCCTCCGAACTTACCCCAAAAACTTCTGAAATTATCGAAAAAATAATCTCGAAAGTATTCATCAAAAAAGATGTAAATGTTATCGAAGGCGGAATAGAAGTTTCTCAAAAATTACTTTCTGAACGTTGGGATTATATCTTTTTTACAGGAAGTATTGCCGTTGGGAAAATTGTTGCCAAAGCTGCTGCCGAAAATCTAACGCCTGTAACATTAGAACTTGGCGGGAAAAATCCTTGTGTCATCGACGAAACAGCCAATTTGAAACTTGCCGCCAAAAGAATTGTTTGGGGAAAATTCATGAATGCCGGACAAACTTGTATTGCACCTGATTACATCTTAATTCAGAAAGATATGAAAAGTCATTTTGTGGACTATATGAAAGACGAAATCACGAAAGCTTATGGCGAAAACCCAAAGAATTCTCCCGATTTTGCCAGAATTATAAATACGAAAAACTGGCAACGATTAGTATATATGATTGATCCTAAAAAAGTGATTTTTGGTGGACAAGCCGAAAGTAATAATTGCTACATCGCTCCTACTCTTATTGAAGAAAATTCATTAGAAAGCGAAATTATGAAGGACGAGATATTTGGCCCCATTTTACCCATTCTTACCTACGAGAGGGAAAACGAAATTGATTCTATTATTTCAAAATATGAAAAACCTTTAGCATTTTATATATTCTCCGAAAACCGAATATTCTCAAAACATATAATTCAAAAGTATTCTTTTGGTGGCGGTTGTGTCAATGATACGATGGTACATTTTTCGAATAAAAGATTGCCTTTTGGAGGCGTTGGTCACAGCGGAATTGGTGCTTATCACGGAATTTTGAGCTTTGACACATTTTCTCACAAAAAAAGTATTCTTATAAAATCAAATTTGTTAGATTTACCTTTTCGTTATGCACCCTATAAAGACAAGTTGGCAACGATAAAAAAAATACTAAAATGGCTGTAGCCTTAAATAAATTAACCAATTAAACCCAAAAAATGCAAAATACTAAGACTAAAAAAGAACAAATAGAAGAAATATGCGCCAAAGGATACCAACTAGATTTTGGAACCGTTTTCGAAAGTGCTTTCGAGAATTATAAAAAAATTATATGGTATGCGGGTTTAATGTTTTTAGTTTTTTCAATATTAATTTCAATTATAATGATTGCCGGCCTTATTTCCTATGTTGGAATAGAACATATGGAAGAATTTGGCGAGAAAATGAAACAACTTTCTACCTTACAAGAAATGCCATTAGATATAGCCATACCACTTAATGCAGGTTTACTCCTGTTTTCAGGTTTACTAAATCCGTTTATGGCAGGATTTTTTAAAATGGCCGATTGTGGCGAAAAAGGAGAAGAATTTAATGTTTCGACTATGTTTTCTTATTACAAATTTCCTTATTTTTTAAATATTTTTCTGTTCGTAATTATCATAGGAATTATCAATACAGGATTGGCAATGCTGCTACAATCGGCAGGATTAAACTTTGTCGGAACCGTAACTAATTTGTTGATTTCATTTCTGACCTTTTTGGCAATTCCTTTAATTGTATTTGGAAATTTAAATGCTACCGATGCCATAAAATATAGTATCCAATTAGTTTCAAAACAACCTTTAATTCTTTTGGGATTGGTAATTGTGGCTGGAATCGGGTCTATACTTGGAATTTTTGGACTTTGTATTGGAGTCTTTTTCACACTGCCTTTTATGTATTCGATGAATTATATAATTTACAAAAACATCATTGGGGTTGATGATACAAGCGAAATAACCCAAATCGGAACGGTTCAGGATTAATTGATATCACGATTATTTTTAATTAAAAATTCAAAAAGTATGAAATGGATTGGAAGACGTCAAAGTGACAATATGGACGACCGAAGAGGAATGTCAGGCGGTGGAAAAACCTTAATTGGTGGTGGAGTAATAGGAATTGTAATCTTGCTATTAAATGCTTTTGGAGGTGAAAATGGTCAAATGATTGGCAATATTCTGGAGCAAACCCAAGGACAAGCAGCACCAACTGAGGAAAGAGCTTTAACACCCGAAGAAATAAAAGAAGGTGAATTTGTAAAAACCCTTTTGGCCGACAATGAAGACATTTGGACCAAAATATTCGAGGAAAACAATCTCACTTTTGAAGCTCCAAAAATGGTTTTATTCAGTGGTCAAGTGCAAACTGCCTGTGGTGGCGCTAGTTCTGCTTCCGGGCCGTTTTATTGTCCGGGAGACAAAACCATTTATATGGATATGACTTTCTTTGAAGAATTGAGGACTAAATTTGGTGCCGAAGGTGGCGATTTTGCGGTAGCTTATGTTTTGGCTCACGAATTTGGACATCACATTCAAACTATTTTGGGAACTTCGGGCAAAGTGCGACAACTACAAGAAAGCAAAAGCGAAACCGAAGGAAATAAATTATCCGTAGCTCTAGAATTGCAAGCCGATTTCTATGCCGGACTTTGGACACATTACAACGAAAAACAAAATACAGTTCTTGATCCCGGAGACATCGAAGAAGCGTTAAGTGCAGCAAATGCAGTTGGTGACGATGCCATCCAGAAAAAAATGCAGGGACAAGTGGTTCCCGATTCCTTCACTCACGGAACTTCGGAACAAAGAATGTATTGGTTCAATCGCGGTTTTAAATCGGGTGATATTAGTAAAGGAGATACTTTTTCGGAATTACAGTAAATTGGATATTCATTCAAAATACATTGAAAAGTCTCCTACTTTATGAATTTTTAAATCAGTTTTTTACAAACAAGAAAAATCAACTAACTTAAAAAAGATGAAAATAAAAATCACATTTAAATTTATTGTTGCATTCCTTGCATTAACATTTGTAATGTTAGAACTACACGAAATTGTTCATACTACAGTTGGTAGAATTATTTGTGGTTGTTGGGGAGAAAGAGATTTTAATGCTTGGGAAATTTGTGAAAGTTGTCAAAATAGTAAATTAGCATGGCTATCAACATTAGCAGGTCCAATTTTTACATTTATAATGATTTGGATTGGCTCTTCTTATCTTAAAATCTCAAATACCAATCAACAAAAATCTTTAGGAATTGCACTAATCTTTTCCAATACTCCATTTGGTAGGATTTTAAATCCATTATTAAAAAGCGGAGATGAAGTAACATTGATGCATAAATTAATTGAGAATTTAAGCCTAGCAAGCTTTATAACTTTGATTGTAATTTTGCTAATTACAGTTTATCCAATGTATAAAGCATTTAAAACTATACAAAATAAACCAATAGGATATTTTATGTTATTCTTTTTCGCTCCAGTAGTTGTAATTATTTTAGTTATTTTAATTGTTTTAAATACCATTTTGTCCAAAGAAATACTCTCTGAAACTGGGTTTTTAGGTTCCCCTATAATTGTAAATTTGTGGAGTATTTTTGTGTTGACAATTTTTGTGATTTTCAGAAAAAACATTTACGAATTAGGAGAATTAAAAAATTGAACGAGAATGGCAAAATAAATAATAAAATTTATACATCTTAGGAATGTAATAAACATTCATAACCCAAGCATTTCGAAGTGTTCCTAGACTGACGAGAGCTTCAAGCTCGTACCCAAAAACAAAGGCAAACAAAACAAACCTAATCGCACTAAAATAAATAAAGTACACTCAAAATACTAACTCCAAAAACCAAAATTTCAATATCTTTCTAAAATGAATTACAACTTCAAAAAAGCAGATATCACAGATATTCCTGAAATTTGGGCTATTTTACAAAACGCAATCCTTAGAAGAAAAAATGACGGCAGCAACCAATGGCAAGACGGTTATCCCAATCCAGAAGTTATAAAAAAGGATATTGAAAATGGGTATGGTTATGTTTTAAAAGAGGGGAAAACCATCATTGGTTATTGTGCCATTGTGATTAATTATGAACCAGAATACGACAAAATTGAAGGGAAATGGCTCACGAATTCAGATTTTGTAGTGATTCATCGGATAGCAATTTCAGAAAATTATCTCGGTCAAGGATTATCTAAAACGATTCTGGAGTTTGTCGAGGATTTTGCAAAAAACAGAAATATTTTTAGCATAAAAGTGGACACGAACCACGACAATTTGGCAATGCTGAAAATCTTTGAAAAGACAGGTTTTACCTTCTGTGGCATCGTACATTTCAGAGGAAGCCCAAGAAGAGCTTTCGAGAAAATACTTGTATAATTTAAAAAAAAATAAATTAGAAAAATACTATAATGCAACTCCCCAGATACTCCCCAGATACTCCCCATCAAAGCCTGGGCTGTGGTACCCCCAAAAGTTGTTCAATAAATTGAAATAGCAATAAAGTCAAACAATCAAAAGCACATAGAAATAATTTACTGTACCTTTGCGCCCAATTAAAGAAGCACTCAAAATAAATAGTGTTTACTTCAGAAACACAATTTATGTCATTCAACTCATTAGGATTATCGGATGCTTTATTAAAAGCCATCAGCAAAAAAGGATACACTACTCCATCTCCAATACAACAAAAAGCAATTCCACCCATCTTGGAAGGCAAAGATGTTTTGGCCTCAGCACAAACAGGAACTGGAAAAACAGCCGGTTTTACCTTACCTATATTACAGATTTTATCGCAAGGAAAACACTTAAGCCATAGACCCATTCATGCCTTGATATTGACACCAACACGAGAATTGGCAGCACAAATATTAGCCAATATAAAAGAATACAGTGAGTTTGTCGACTTGCGCAGCGCCGTAATTTTTGGAGGTGTAAACCAAAATCCCCAAGTGGCTCAATTGCGCCAAGGTGTTGATATTTTAGTAGCAACTCCCGGTCGATTAATCGATTTGCAAAATCAAGGTTTAGTAACGCTTTCCAAAGTTGAAATCCTAGTTTTGGATGAAGCAGATAGAATGCTGGATATGGGATTTTTACGTGATATCGAACGCATACTGAAAGTATTGCCATCCAAAAGACAAAACTTGATGTTCTCGGCAACCTTTTCCAAAGACATCAAGAAACTGGCAATGGGTATTTTGCATCATCCCGTTCAGGTAGAAGCCACACCCGAAAACACAACTGTTGATGCGATTATTCAAAAAGTATATCCTTGTGCCAAAGAGAAAAAAACCGAATTAATCATCAAGCTAATCACGGAAGGCAACTGGAAACAGATTTTGGTTTTTACCCGAACCAAACAAGGTGCCAACAAGCTAACCGAAAGTATGATTAGTGCAGGAATCAAAGCAGCAGCGATTCACGGAAACAAAGGTCAAGGCGCACGAACGAAAGCTTTAGCCAGTTTCAAAAACGGAAGCCTGACCGCTTTGGTCGCCACAGATATTGCCGCTCGAGGTTTGGATATTCCATTATTGCCACACGTGGTTAACTTTGAATTGCCCAATATTCCTGAAGATTACGTCCATCGAATTGGTAGAACCGGAAGAGCTGGAGCCAGTGGTGAAGCCATTTCGCTATTTAGTCCAGACGAAACCGTTTTTCTTCGCGATATCGAAAAATTGGTGGGTTTGAAATTACCAAAAGAAAACATCAAAGGTTTTGAACCAGATCCTAACGCTTCAACCGAACCAATTAAACAAGGACAAGGAAGAGTGCAACGCAATTCAACTCCTCGACCACCCAAAACAGATACTGCAAAAAGAAGCAGTAATAACAGCTTTGGTCCGAGACGCCCACAACAAAATAATGACAGGCGTTCTAATAGATAATTAATTTTTATTGTTTTTTAGGAGCAAAATATTTTCGTTTCTTAAGTACCTATTTCCCGCCATACACTGCAATCTTGAGGAGGCTGAACGCCAGCCCTCACAAGGATTTTCGTTTCTATCGGGGCTACAAATTACTTTTTTTCTTTTTAAAACATTTTTTCAAATCCTACAGAAAACTGATTTCCTTTCTACATACCATTTTATAAATTCATTCAACAAATCTGAAAAAGCCTAATCATTTGTAAGAAAAAATAAATATATTTGAAATATATAAAAGCAAAAAATGAAGGAAATAAATAAAGAACAAATTTTAAACGCAATTGCAACATCAGATTATGTTTTAATAGCAACTCATAGAAAACTTTGTCTTCCAATTATTAATAGAATTTACAAGAAAATGATAAATGGAATAAAATTTGACGATATTAAAGTATGTGAAACCTTAATTATCGATGGTCATCACAGATATGTAAGCTCATTATTAGCAAATATAAAGCTTGATGAAGCTAAATCATCAAAGACAAGCGCAACAATTGAATATGACTGGACAGAGGTTGAATTTGTTGAGGAGGAATGGGATACTGAGGATAAAATTACACGTTTAAATGAATTAGACGCTGAATTCAATAATATGTCAATAGAAAAAATAATTGAACTAACAAAATAATGTAATACATTTGTAAAATGTTATTATACTTAGACATAGATGGAGTAATGGTTCCTGCTAACTCCTGGAGAAGACCTGAAATATTAGAAGACGGTTTCCCCGAGTTTAGCCAAAACGCTGTTAGGTCACTTGAAAGAATTATTTCTCATTCAAGTGCAAATATTGTATTGACTACTTCTCACAAACATAAGTTTACTTTAAAAGAATGGGAAACTATTTTTAAACGAAGAAATATCAATGTTAATAAAATAACTAGACTTCCTAAAAATATAAATCATTTGAATAGAAAAGAGGAACTAATTAATTGGTTTAATGCTAAACATCTAAAGGAAAAGTTTATAATAATAGATGATGATAAGTCATTAAACGGATTGCCCGATTTTTTGAAGGATAAATTAATACAAACTAGTGGTTCAGTAGGTTTAACCGATTATTTAGCTGAAGAAGCTTTAAATAAGATTGAGAAATCTAATTATGAATTAGTTAGATAAAAAACATTCCATAAATTGTATAAAATAATAGCGACTTTGGTTTTAAAACAAAGTCGCTTTTTTATTATACTCCACTCTGGATTTAGTCTATCAACTGCTTTTTTTATGATTATTACATTTATTTTACTAATTAAATTCTGCTCTATATTCTATTCCATTAAAAAATAGTTGAATATATAATAAAAAATTAAAATAAAAAGTTTTGTTTTTGTTGAAGATATATTTGTTTTAATCCAGCATCATAAATATAATTTGACATTTCACCATCTACTATTTCACCAAAATTATTTTTTACTGTTTCATTTGCTGAATCAAGTACTTGTTTTCTAAAATTTGGATTATTTTTAAAAGCTTCAAAATTCTTTTCAAACGTAGTTTCAGAATCCATATAGAAAAAATTAGAACCTTTTTTATCTAACTCAAGATAAGAATGAACTAAATTTCCATTAGCAATTAAAGTTTCATAAATCATTGTAAAATCATCTAATATTTCGTCAACTATCACTTTTTTACTAGCTGATATATATCCTGAATATGGTGATTTTTTCTTGTCACTAACGCCTTTAAACATATACCTACCAAAACAAGTTGCCATAGTAATGTATAAATTATTTTTAGTATTAATATTTATTATTCTCAATAAATCAACTATTTCTTCCCAAGATATAAATGAATTATCACTTAATATTAAACCATCTTTATCTTCTGATCCGTGCATTTCCAAGTGAATCACTATACCTCCATTCATATATTGAGAATTAATCCCATAAAAATGAAGAATTTCAACAAATGACTTTTTATCTAAAACTTCGTGAAATTCACGTGTCATTTTTAAATTTTCAGATTGTAAATAATCTATATGCCTTTTTATAATATCATCATATAATATCTTACCTGTCTTTTTTTCTTTATCTGATAAACTTTGAATTACAATTATATGCCTTATATCACCAACCATAAACTTAAATTTTCATTTATTTAATAAACTACCCCAACCAACCATCTCGATCCAAACTTCTATACTGAATCGCTTCAGCAATGTGTGAAGAAATAACTTTTGGAGAAGCTTCTAAATCGGCAATAGTTCTGGCAACTTTTAGGATTCTGTCGTAAGCACGAGCCGAAAGATTCAGGCGTTCCATTGCAGTTTTTAGCAATTGTTTCGAAACATCGTCAAGAACGCAATATTCTCGGATGTGTTTGGTATTCATTTGGGCATTGTAATGAATGTTTTCCATCTGCACAAAGCGTTCGGTTTGAATTTCGCGCGCAGCAGTCACACGTTTCCGAATTTCGACACTGCTTTCCGCTTTTTGTTCTTCGGACAATTTTTCGAAAGGAACTGGTGTCACTTCAATATGAATGTCGATTCGATCCAATAAAGGCCCAGAAATCTTGCTCAGATACCGTTGCATTTCGTGTGGCGAAGAGGTTTGTGGAGAATCAGGATCGTTAAAAAATCCACTCGGACTTGGATTCATACTCGCCACCAACATAAATGACGATGGATAAGTCACAGTAAACTTAGCTCTCGAAATAGTCACTTCCCTATCTTCCAATGGTTGACGCATTACTTCGAGAACTTCACGCTTGAATTCCGGCAATTCGTCCAAAAACAAAACGCCATTGTGCGCCATCGAAATTTCTCCTGGTTGTGGATAACTTCCGCCTCCAACCAAAGCCACGTTCGAGATAGTATGGTGAGGGCTTCGAAACGGTCGTTGGTTCATTAAACCTACTTCTTTTAATTTTCCGGCAACGCTATGAATTTTGGTAGTTTCCAAAGCTTCACGCAAAGTCATTGGTGGTAAAATACTAGGTAAACGTTTGGCAAGCATTGTTTTTCCTGCGCCCGGAGGCCCAATCAGAATGATGTTGTGACCACCCGCAGCGGCAATTTCCATACATCTTTTTATAGATTCCTGCCCTTTCACATCGCTAAAATCAAATTCTGGAAAATCTAATGTTTTATAAAATTCGGCTCTGGTATCAATAACTGTGGGTTCAATAGTTCCTTTTCCTTCGAGAAAATCAATGACTTCCTGAATATTTTCGACACCATAAACATCAAGTCCCGTAACTATAGCAGCCTCTTTTACATTTTGAATGGGAAGAAAAAATCCTTTGAATCCTTCTTCTTTGGCTTTAATGGCAATGGGTAACGCTCCCCGAATAGGTTGCAAACTTCCGTCCAACGAAAGTTCTCCCATAATGACATATTTGTCAATTTCATCTCCTTTAATTTGCCCTGAAGCAATAAGAATTCCAATGGCGAGTGTCAAATCATAAGCCGAGCCTTCTTTTCGCAAATCGGCCGGTGCCATATTAATAGTGATTTTTTTGACTGGTAGTGAATAACCATTATTCTTGAGTGCGGCTGCAATTCGGTAACTGCTTTCCTTGATAGCATTGTCGGGCAAACCAACTAAATGATAACCAACTCCTTTGTCTATATTGACTTCTACGGTTATTGTAGTAGCTTCTACACCAAAAACGGCACTTCCAAAAACTTTTACTAACATATATTAAAATTAAAAATCTAAATTTAATCTAAATTTCCTTTCAAAATGAATATTATTTTAGAATATTAGAATTTGTTTTTAATTGGGCTCCTATTGGTTTTTGTAAAAAGTCAAAGCATTAAAAAAAATCATAACCGATTTAAACCATTAAGATATTAAGAAAATTAAGACTTGAAAAATCCTTAATGATACTTAATATCTTAATGGTTGAAAAAAAATGAATCTTAAAACTGTTTCCAATAAAATTTTAATTGAATTACGAAGGATATTCCAATCCGATTTGATTTCTGACCTGATCCACAATTTTGATAAGATCCAAACTATTTTGGTGTGACCAAAGATTGCTTTCAATGCTGTTTTCGTTAATACATTGATGACATTCCTCGATTTCATAAGTAAAACCTTTGCCTTTGGTTGGCAATAAAATTTCCTCTTCTTGATCACCTACATTTAAAGTATAGGATTGTGCTTCGTGCCAAAGCGTGTTCAAATTAATTCTCCCTTTGGTTCCATTGATTGTTGCTTTTATATTGGAAGTGGACACAAAACTCGAATGCAAAATCGCTTGTGCATTTTCGTATTGCAAAATCATAGAGGTTTGCAAATCGGCACCCGTTTGGTGAAAATTTGATTTTGCTAAGATTTCTGTTGGAATTCCTAACACAACATAACACAAAAACAAGGGATAAACGCCAATATCCAATAGCGAACCTCCACCTAAATTAATATCGATATTTCTGTTTCCAATCTCGCCTTGTAGATTAGCACAAAATGCAAAATCAGCATTGATGTATTTCACTTCGCCTATTTCGCCCTTTTTAATTTTAGAAAAAGCTTCCCGAAATGACGGATTGAATCGGGTCCAAAAAGCTTCCATAAAAAATTTGTTGTTTGCTTCCGACGCATCAATCATTTGCTGCGCATCATTATAATTTAATGCAATTGGTTTTTCGCAAAGTACATGTTTGTTGTTTTGCAAAGCTTTTATCGTCAAAGTGGCATGTGAGGAATGTGGTGTGGCAATATATAAAATATCAATTTCTGGGTCCATAATAATGGCATCATACGAAGAATAGGCTTTTGGACAATCATATTCTTTAGCAAATTCTTGAGATTTTTCAAGGTTTCGAGAGGCCACAGCAGCAAGTTCGGCATCTTCGATTAGCATTAAATCGTTGGCAAATTGATGAGCAATTGTCCCCAATCCAATAATTCCCCATTTTATTTTTCGTTTGTTATTCATCGTATTTTGGAAATAAATTTAATTAAAATCTAAATTTAATCTAAATCCATTTCAAAATAAAATTTACTAGCCATTTTGTTTTAAAACCAATATATATTAACTTACTTTGTTATAAATTTGACAATTATTCAACAATAAGTCATAATAATGAAAATAATACTTCGAACATTCGACCTCAAATTAAAACATCCGTTTACCATTTCACGAGAATCTCATACTGTACAACCATCATTAATTGTTGAATTGCAAAGTGAAGGCCATTCAGGCTTTGGCGAAGCAACCTCAAACCCTTATTATAAAATCACTGTAGATTCGATGCAGCAAAATTTGGAAAAAATGATTCCGTTTATCGAAAGTGTTACTAATGAAACTCCAGAGGAATTTTGGCAAAAGGCACATCAATTTTTGCAACATGATATGTTTGCACTTTGCGCTTTGGATATGGCGTACAACGATTTATATGCGCGAAAACATGGGAAAAAACTCTACGAATTATGGGGTTATTCAACCAATAATAATCCAATGACCGATTATACCATTGGCATTGACAGCATCGAAAAAATGGTTTCGAAAATGAAAGAACTGCCTTGGCCAATTTATAAAATCAAGTTGGGAACCAAAGAAGATATTGCGATTGTAACTGAATTGCGACAACATACCAATGCTATTTTTCGAATAGATGCCAATTGCGGTTGGACCGTTGACGAAGCCTTAAATAATGCTATTGAATTGAAAAAATTAGGCGTTGAATTCTTGGAACAGCCTTTAAAAGCGGACAACTGGGAAGGTCACAAACAATTATTTGAAAATTCGGTTTTACCTATAATTGCCGACGAAAGTTGTATTGTTGAAGAAGATGTAGCTAAATGTTACAACCATTTTCACGGTGTAAATGTCAAATTGGTAAAATGTGGCGGACTAACTCCAGCCAGAAGAATGATTTCGGAAGCCAAAAAATTGGGAATGAAAACTATGGTGGGTTGTATGACTGAATCTACAGTTGGGATTTCAGCGATTGCACATTTATTGCCAGAATTAGACTTTGTCGATATGGATGGCGGATTATTATTATCCGAAGACATTGCAACGGGAATAACACTGAATAATGGCGTGATTGAATATTCGGAATTGAACGGAACCGGAGTTGCTTTAATATCCTAAAAAATGGTTGTAAACGAGTTTCCTGATCGAAAAATACTAGTTGATGGCGTAGAATATTTATATTTTGGTGGAACTAATTTTTTAGGAATTACTACCAATCCTGAGTTTCAGAATATTTTATTCGAAAGCATCAAAAAATGGGGAACGGCTTATGGAAGTTCTCGAAATTCGAATGTAAAACTCTCCATTTACGAAACCACCGAAAAATTATTGGCAAAAAACATCAATTCAGAAGCCGCTCTGACAGTTTCTTCGGGAATGTTGGCGGGAAAATTAGTTGTCGAATATCTTTCGAAAACTACCCATGCGATGTTTCATTTTCCAGATGCACATCCTGCCTTAATGAATCCGCCAAGTTTACCAATATTCATAAACAGTAAATTAAATGCTAAACTATTTGATAAAAGCATTTCAAAAATCACCGTTTTAACCGATGCGGTTCCTTCACAATGTGTCGAACCCATTGATTTGAATATTTTGCTTACAATTCCGAAAGAAATTCAAATCAACTTGGTTATAGACGAATCAAATAGTTTTGGAATCCTCGAAAACAATTGGCAAAACGCTTTAAAAAAAGAAAATATCAATATTATTAAAGTGGGTTCTTTAGGTAAAGCCATTGGGATTTCGGGCGGTTTTATTGCTGGTAATACATCTTTTATTTCAGAAATTCAAAATCAGGCAAGTTTTATTGGAGCTGCGGGAATGAATCCTGCTTTTTTGGAAACCTATGTCAATGCGCAAGAAATCTATGTTTTGCAAAAACAGAAATTGCAACATAATCTTAACTATATAGATAGAAATTTTAAAGATAGAGGCAAATTTACTTATCATCCCTCCTATCCTATTATATATTTTGATGACAAATCGGTTTCAAAAAAATTATTTGATAATAAAATCATAACTACTTCTTTCAAATACACCAACGCTTCGGGTAAACTCAATCGGATAGTTATCACTGCTAACCATTCCATTGAAGATTTAGAACATTTGATTGCTCAATTAACATAAATTTATCATAAATCCATATTAACAAATTGTAAATTTTGTTTAATTATTATCTCGTACCCATAAAATTTTAGGGGGGTAAAATAAAAATTTGATAAAAATGAGGCATAAAGTCATATTTTTTATGGGGGTTTGAAATGATTTTATACTTTTATCAAAAATTTTAACTAAAAAAACTAAATTATGCGAAAGATTATTTTAAGTGTGATATTAATCACAATTCTGGCACTAGCCGTTTTTTCAATTTATTTATTCCCTGAATCTACAGTATTAGGAGCTCACGTAGTGGAACTAAAATTAGATACTGGGGATACTGCTTGGATGCTTACAGCCACAGGGCTTGTATTGTTAATGACTCCTGGATTAGGATTCTTCTATGGCGGAATGGTAGGTAAAAAGAATGTAATTAGCACTGTTCTTCAAAGCTTCATTGCGATGGTAATTGTTACTGTCCTATGGGTTGTAGTTGCATTCGGATTATGTTTCGGACCATCAATAGGTGGATTTATCGGAGACCCATCTTACAATATGTTTTTTAGCGGTGTCAATTCTACCACAGCTTGGGAATTAGCACCAACTATTCCTTTTATGTTGTTTGCTTTATTTCAAGCAAAATTTGCCATCATTACACCTGCATTAATTACAGGAGCTTTTGCAGAACGCGTTCGTTTCTGGGCTTACTTATTATTTATGGTATTGTTTGTATTGTTCATTTATTCTCCATTATGTCACATGACTTGGCATCCTGATGGATTATTCTTCGGATGGGGAGTATTAGATTTTGCTGGAGGAACAGTAGTACACATGAGTGCTGGTTGGGCTGCTCTTGCTGGAGCAATGTTCTTAGGGAAAAGAAAATCTGAAAAATCAAATCCTGCTCGTATCACTTATGTATTATTAGGAACAGGTTTATTATGGTTCGGTTGGTTTGGTTTCAATGCAGGTTCTGCTGTTGGATCTAACGGACTTGCTGCACAAGCTTTAGGAACAACTACTGTTGCTGCTGGTGCTGCTGCTATGGCTTGGGTATTCTTAGACAAAATTTTAGGTCACAAATTGTCAGCAATGGGAGCTTGTATCGGAGCTGTTGTAGGTTTGGTTGCTATTACTCCTGCTGCAGGTTTTGTAACTATTCCTTCTGCACTAGCTATTGGTTTTATTGCTAGTATCGTAAGTAACCTTGTTGTGAGTAACTTCCCTAAAGGAAAAATAGATGATGCTTTAGATGTATTTGCTTGTCACGGTGTTGGTGGAATGGTTGGTATGCTTTTGACAGGTGTATTCGCTTCAAAATCAGTAAACGCAATTGTTGGTGATAATCAAGGTTTAATCTACGGTGATGCTACTTTGTTTTTAATTCAATTAAAAGCATTAGTTATCGTATCAATATTTGCTTTCTGTGCTTCTTATGCTTTATTCTTTATTGTAAATAAAATTACTCCTCTAAGAGTTTCAGAAGAAAAAGAAGAATTAGGATTAGACATTTCTCAACACGGAGAATACCTATAAAAAACCATTTATTTAATTTTTGAAACACGCTAAAGATTCGTTTTTAGCGTGTTTTTTTTTGCAAATTAACTTGTATAGAATTTCTGCACAAAGGCAATTAAGCCCCCCATTGTCAAAGTTAAAAACTTTGACAATGGGGGTTTATAAAACAATTATTTATGAAACAAATTTGTTGTGTCAACTTTATTCCATTGCCTCCAGCTTTAGCTGGAGGAATAAAAAGAACAATAGCTATGGCTTTAGCCAAAAGGATACTGCATTTGGCTAAAGCCTAGGACTGTTTTTGTTATCCAGTGGCTAAAGCCACCGGCAATTGAAGAAAATTATTTGCTATGGGGAATTGAGAGATTTGTTAAATCAGCGAAACCAAATCTATATTCTCCTAAAATTGTGAAGGATTAAAAAATGCCCAATTTGTTAAATCTTTAGTATCTTCAATTTCAATGATGGAATATCTAAAATTTATATCTTCTTGAATAATGACTCCCCCTACTAACATTCTATCTTGATTTAATATATTTTCTTTATTCATATAAGCCAATAAAGCATTGTGTTTGTTGGGTGCTTCATTATCCGAACGTTTGGTTTTTGTGTCAAATAAACCCATTTTCCCTGATTTGAATTTGATTACAAAATCGACATAAAATAAACGCAATACACCATAACTATCGTTATACGGAACGGCAAAATGCTCTTTGCCTTGGTCACCATTTTTATACCACCAATCAATATGATTTTCATTAACTATTAAAAAGTTCTTGAATGCTTGTTCTGGATTTGAAACGCTATTACTTTCAAAAAAAGGTTCAAGTGCGTGACTTTCTATATCCTCATTTTTAGTATACAATTCTGTATAATAGCGTATTTCTGGTACTTCCCAATCACTGTTTTCAACTCTTCTTTTATCATTTCCTTGAGTGAGTTGCCAAGCCTCAAATTTTTCTAACCCTTGGACAATATGCTGCATCAAAAGTGCCTTGTTCTGTGGAAACAAAAAGAATTTATGTGCTGTTGTTTCAAACATTCCAAAATAATATTCTGCAAAATGAATTAATGTCTTTCTTAGTTGTTTCCAACTTTTGGAACGGTTTAACCTAGTGATGTTATCATAGCAAAATCTATCAAACATATCGCTAAACTGAGCCGTTGTTATAGCAAAACTCTTTATTTGGTTTGCATTCAACATTATGGAATTCACTTCATAAGAATCTATGTTTATATCGGTTGGGATTGAAATTTGATGGTCATCTATTTCAAATTCCCAACCGTTTTCAATAAGTTTTCGTCTATTGTCTTGCTTCAATAATTCAAAAATTGCAATATCTTGATCTGTAAATAAATCTCCCTCAGGCAATTGTTTTATATCATATCTTTCTTCTAAAACTTTAAAAAATTTAGGTTCAAAATAATCTGTCAACAATCCTTTTGATGGTCTGTCGTTGATGACTGTTGCGGTTACTAATTTATCAAAAAACCAACCTTTATCGTCTTTTCGCTCTGCATATTGAGGAATAAAGAAATCTACATCCGAAGGCACAAAGTTTATCCTATTGCTTTCTATGTTTGTATAGACATAACCGTAATTTAAATCATCGCTATCATAATGTCTTTGATGTGGCATTCTTAAAATTCTTCCCACGGTTTGAATTCCAAAATCAGGACTTTTAACCGTTCTGTAACTCACTAAAATGGATGCTCTTGGACAATCCCAACCTTGTGCAATAGCTTGTTTAAAAATTAGAACATCTTGCAAACCATTTATATCTTCCAACCCATCGGTGTCTTTTTCACCCGAAAGCCAAATAGCCAAACGTCCATTATTTGTACTAATATTGAACTCCGAGTTTAACAAACCTACCAATGTATCCCGAATCGTTTTATCCTCTTCACTCAAAGCAGTAGTTTCTGATGGAAGCTGGATTATCAACAAAGGATTGATTTTATTTTCTCCCAATTCTGCATTATACAAAGCTTGCAATTCTTTTTTCTTTGCCAAAGCAGTTCGCAACAAATGAATATGCACATTATCGCTTCCTTGAAGTTTTGGGTCTAAACCAATATTCAATCGAACTCCTTTTTTTATCATTTGTTCCCTGATTACTTTTTGGCGCGAAATAGAAACTGTCAATTGAGGTCGAACATTTGGAGTTGCCGTAACCATTATTTCTATTTTAGCTTTAATCAGTTTTCGCACCGCAATAGCTTGTGGTCCCGTAAAAGCACTTAAATGAGCTTCATCAATAATCAAAATAATTTGAGTATCTGAAGCCTTTGTATTTTCTATTAGAGTTTCGAGATTCCTACTGTTTTCATTGTCCTGACGCCATATTTTTTTCATCCCATCTACACTGCTCCAATTTACAAAAAGTAAATCTTTGGGGTTTAGTATTGGATTATCGCTCAAGCTATTCAAATCAAAACAGTTCAATTTAGCGGTATCCGCATATAGTTTTTGTAAGGATAAAAAACTTTGAATGTGCAAGGTGTTGGGAGCAAACCATATAAAAGCAACTTTATCGTTCAACCCTGGTTGCAAGGGCAATTCATCGACCAATCGGTATAAATAATCTGCCATCATCACAGTTTTGCCAGAACCTGTTGGTGCTTCCAACAATATCGGAATTTGTACTTGTGCTGTATCTAATGCATCGAACGTATTGGTAAGTAAACTTGCTACTGCTTTATCTTGAAAATCTTTTAATAGGTACATACTTAATCTTGGTCTTCGTTAAATAATTCGGCAACTTCTTCTACACTTGTAGCTTTGGTTTCCCGAGATACTGGCTCTTTTTTATCCAATTTCAATGTTTTGAAAGTAGCGCGATAGGCATTATAAATAGCGTCGGGAAGTGGCACGGCTTCTATTTTATCGGCAACGTCAAAAAACATTTCTGCCAAAGCCTCTTTCTCTTCGCTAAAAGCATAAAGCTTAACAGCCTGTTCTATTTCTAATGTTTGAATAAAGGGAATCAATTGTTCGCAAACTTCTATTTGTTCTCTGCTGTGATACACCACAATCATAAACTTACCTCTGCTGTTAGTGAAAATTCTACAAACTGCTGCTTTAAAACCGTTCTCTGCCGTAACATCTGTGTAACAATCCTCCTTGATGCAAAGCAGCTCTGTGCTAGCCGAAGTCAATAACCGTTTGTTGGTTTCACTTTTGTTACTAGGCACAAACTCACTTTTGTAATAGCGTAAATTATTTTTTTCCAATCCTGTCACATCTACTCCTTTGGCATTGGTATAACCTTGAATTACTCGTTTGTTTCGTTCATAGGTTACAGATTGACAAATACCAAAAGCTTCAAATTTTTCAGTTCCTTTGTTAATACCTTTTTCAAGAAGTTCCTTTTCTGTTTTTGTATCAACTTCATTATTGGTTACCATAATACATTGGCGGTTGCCACCATCATCTGCATTTAGTGCCATTGTTGCGTGAAGTGTAGTGCCTGAACCTGCAAAGAAATCGAGGATTGTTGAATTTGAATTATTAGAAAAATTAATTACTCGCTGAATCAATTTAACTGGTTTGGTATATTTAAAAATATTATCAGTAAAAATATCTTTAATATCAGCAGCCGCATCAGCATTTTTAATATCAATAATCATATTTTTAAGTGGTGCTGAACGATTCATTAAGTTATTTTCATTATCTACATTAAGATAGTTTTTATAACAAACAGTCCATCCAGAACCTTTTTTATCTGCTTTTCTAAAATCTATAAATTTATTTTCTATACCCCATTCTAATTTAGTTTTCCCCCATTTCCAAGTCCAACCATCATTTACAAATTCAGTTCTTCCATTTGGAAAACAAATTGTACCATCAGGACATTTAATACCATAATTTAATGAATCGCTATATCGTAAACCACCTCTATCTAAACTATCCAAATAGTAAGGGCCTCTATGCTCAAAAAACTCGTCTTGATTCCTGTATCTTTTTAAATCATAAGACTCTGTATTTCTATTAAAAATTTCTGTTTGATATAAATTTGATTTTGTAAATACTGATAAATATTCAGTAATTGTGTCAATTGTCTTTGCGTCAGAGGCGCCAGTTTTTTTCTGCCAAATAATATTTGTTATGAAATTTTCTTCTCCTAAAACTTCATTACATAACAATTTCAACTGTGCTTGTTCATTATCATCAATACTAATAAAAATCATACCCTTTTCACTTAATAAACGTTTTGCAATACGCAAACGCTTATCCATAAACGAAAGCCATTTACTATGGCGATAGCTATCTTCTTTATCTACAAAACTGTCATTGTATTTAAAATCTTTGTTTCCTGTGTTGTAAGGTGGATCAATATAAATTACATCAATTGCACCTTCGTGCGTAAATGTTAATGCTGTAAGTGCGTGCAGGTTGTCGCCTTCAATCAAAATATGGTTTGGCACTTCGACTGCGCTCAGTGTGACATCGTCATTAATTATTGCTTTTTCTTTTACTTCCTTTAAAACTGGTAAATTATTGCGTAGTTGTTCTTCGACATCTTCGGCTTTGTCTTCCCAAACTAAACCGTATTTTTTCTTGGTGTTTACTAACTCTATTAATTCGCTACGCTCCTTTTGAGTTAAACCGTCTAGTTTTTTTATTTTAGAGATTAGGTCTTGTTTGTTCATTGTTTATTGTTGTATTTTTTTAGCCATTTCAAACTCTTTACCAAACTCTAACCCTAAATGCTGCACTTGTTCTGGCATAGCTAATGCCCAAGAAACATAATAAAATGCTAAGACTTGATTACCGGAAAAGCGTTTGTTATTTATGCTTGAAATGATGTAGTCTTTTTTGTTGGGATCAATTCCTTGTGTTCCTAACATTGCGATTTCGAAAGCAGCTTGTTTTATATCAGCAGCTTCTTTTTCTTTGAAATGTTTCAAAGCTTCGACCATAAACATCACGATAGCCATATTGGTACCGATTTCTTCTTGGTGTTTTTGGAACTTTTCCATTTCTCTTTTTTGAAATGGGTCTTCTGGTTCCTCCAGTCCGAAAGGGTCTTGCTGCAACTTGGTTACGAAATCATCGATATTGCTTTTACTCTCGAATTTAGCTTCGCTTTCAAGCTCGAAAAATGTATCTAAACCAAGGTCTTGTGCCCAATGCTTTACTAACTCGTATTCTTCGCCTGGTTTGCGATCCTCACGGTATTCGATAAATTCTTTGTAGAATGTTTCTGCGAGCTTTAGTTCAGCCGAAGTTGGTTTGAATTCCTGAATGGTATCAATACCAAATAATTCCTTGAACTGCATAGCATTAACCAAACTAAATGTTCTTGTTTTAGAAATTACACTTTGCGGTGCAATGTCCAGAATTCGTTCGTCGGTTACTGCTTTTATGGCATCTTGGAGCATTCCAAATAATGAGAGTAATTGGTATGGTCTTAATTCTGCGTATTCTTTGTATAGAAAATCTTCGATGAACACATCGATAGGGGTATTGTATGTTTGTAAGTTTAAGCCACTGAATATACTTTCGATAAAAAAGTCAATAGTGGATGGGTCTTGTATTTTAGATTTTAAATTATTGATTGCCGGAAGGATGGTCTCAATAAAATTGTTTTTGTTTTGTTGGGTTGAAATGAATACTTGGTTTAGGTTTTCTTTTCTCGCTTGATTTACAAAATCTAAATGCACCAATTCGTGCATCACTAAATGTTCTACAGCCGGATATGTACTTTTGTATTTTACTATGTGTTTGTTACGGTTGTATCTTTCTGCAATTTCTACTTTGGCAGCTGTTTTGATTTCATCATCAGCATAAATGTCTATTTCAGTTCCACCTTCAGCTTCCAGTTGGCTTCGGTATTTGAAGAATATTTTTTTACCATCAAAATCACCTGCAATTTTATTGGCTATGTCAAAGGCTTTTCTGAATGCGTTTTGGTACAATTCATCAATGCTTTTGGACCGTTTCAGACATTCAATACAACTATAAAAAGCGGAATGTAAATCGTTTTCTTTTTCGGCTATTAATGCCAAAATGAAAGCCGTATTAGGATAACTATCTGAAATTTTACAGGAATCCCAAGCGTATTTTTTGGCTTCTTCGAGTTTGTTTTCTTGAAATAGTAAATACGCCACATTCGATAAACTGATGTAGTCGGTTGGGTTAACCAGTAGTGCCTGATCGTAATATTTTAGGGCGGTGGGAACATCCTTAAGGAATTTGGCCTGAATATTCCCCATCATCAACAAAGCCCAATGATTCCTGGAATCCCAACGCAAAGCGTCAATCAAACAATTGATGGCTTCGTCCTGCTGACCTTCATCAGAAAGAATTTGTCCCATAATTCGGTGAAATTCCGAATTGGTAGGATTGTTGGCGATAAGATTTTGTAGAATGGGTTTGGCTTCTTGGTAATTCCCTCTTTCGCAAAGGGCAACCGTTTTGCGGTAATCGGCATCTTGGGCAAGAATAGTGGAAGTGTCTATTTCTATAGTAACCCAATCCTCGGTAATGGAAACTTTTGGCGAAAAAGGACCAAAAGTATAGTATTTTTTTAACTCATTGATTAATAAGCTATTACCCCCCCCCCGTACTATTTTAGGAAAAATGGTAAATAGAAAACCATCAATTTTATGGATAATTTGCATAAAGCGATCAGGATTTTTTACTTTTTTTGAAGATTTTATTTTCTAAAAGAGAATAATTATTTTTGTTGAAACAAATCTAATAAAAAATAGGCTGCAAAAGGCAATTTAAGAGATAGAAATCGATTATTTTTTGATAAATAGAACCTCACAAAACTGATTTCAAAATAAAACAAAAAAAGCGAAGCTTTATCTAGTTGTCTCACTTCTTTTTTAGTTTTACAAATGAGGCACTATTCGAGTATATTCGGGAGAAAATGGAAGGAATCAGCTCACAAATCAAGGAAGACAAAGACAATCTTTGAAAAAGATAAAGAAGTCTGTTTTAATTGACCGCCTTCACTTTATAAAAGGAGGGCGGTCGAATTATAAAATAACGGCGGTCAAATGGAAGCATCAGCAGTATAAAAATGTATCTTTGTAATGCAACAACTGACTAACGCACCCTATTCATTAAAAAATCAACTTTATGGCAGTCCCTTTTACCGCTGTGGGAAAAACAAATCCCAGTCAACCGCAAAATCCATTACTGTATTATCCCAGAACCACCCAAAGCGGTGTTGTCGATTTAGAAGAATTATCGGAACGTGTTTCTGATAGTTGCTCCGCCACACCCTCAGATTGTTCTGCAGTTATTATCGGTTTGGTTACTGAAATATGTAAATCGTTAGACCAAGGAAATATTGTTCGTTTAGGACAGCTCGGCTCGTTTCAGGTTAGTGTTCAAGGTACCAGTAGCCCGAGCGCTGAGGAGGTTACCGCTAAAAATATTTCGAGGAGTTCTATTGTTTTTAGACCTGGAAAAAAATTAAAAAATATGCTGAACCAATTGAAATTTTATAAAAAAAAGTAATTCAAAACTTCCTGCTATTTTAGTCAGGAAGCTTTATCATTAAATGGGTTTTAAATTATTTCTTGAACTTAGAAATTCCAGTTTTCAACCAACTTTCATATTCTTCAACAGTTGTATAACTTATTGTTGGTATAGTTTCATTCAAACTATTTCCTGCTAAATCCGTCAAAACATACAATGGTTGCGTATTGGTTTTGTATTTTGTAATCATAAAATCAGTCCATTTATCTCCAATGGTTTCAATTTCTGAACCTGTAGTTTTCGAAATAAATTGTTCGTTTTTTGGTAATTCTCGTTTGTCGTCAACATATAATGATATCAATACTATATCATTTTTCAAAATGGATAAAACTCGCTTGTCAGACCAAACATTATTTTCCATTTTTCTACAATTTACACAGGCAAAACCTGTAAAATCGAGCATTATAGGTTTGTTTACCGTTTTGGCATACGCCAAACCTTTATCATAATCATCAAAAACCACTATTTGATGCGGCCCCAATTTAGCACCATCAGGCAAAATTGCTGTCGGAGAATGATTTCCTGAACCACCAAATCCAAGAGGACTTTCGCTATATTCCATTGGCGGCGGAAAAGCATTAATCAATTTTAATGGTGCTCCCCAAAGTCCTGGTATCATATAAATGGTAAACGATAAAACCACTAATCCAAGCGATAATCGACCAACTGAAATGTGTGCCATTGGGCTGTCATGTGGCAAAGTAATTTTTCCGAACAAATAGAAGGCTAAAGTTCCGAAAACGGCTATCCAAATAGTCAAAAACACTTCTCTTTCTAATAAATGCAATTGCAAAACCAAATCTGCATTGGATAAAAATTTGAATGCCAAAGCCAATTCTAGAAACCCTAAAACTACTTTTACCGTATTAAGCCATCCACCCGATTTTGGCAAAGAATGCAACCAACCCGGAAACATGGCAAAAAGCATAAATGGCAAAGCTAATGCTAAAGAAAAACCAAACATTCCCACTATCGGAGCAATTCCGCCTTTCGAAGCAGCTTCAACTAATAACGTTCCAACAATTGGTCCTGTACAAGAAAATGAAACAATAGCTAATGCTAAAGCCATAAATAAAATGCCAATAATTCCGCCTCTGTCGGCTTGGCTATCGACTTTATTTGCCCAAGAATTGGGTAACATAATCTCAAAGGCTCCCAAAAATGAAACCGCAAAAACTATTAATAAAAGGAAGAAAATTAGATTAAACCACACATTGGTTGATAAAGCATTCAAAGCATCTGCTCCAAAAATCCAAGTGACCAATAATCCTAATATCACATAAATAGAGATAATTGAAATACCATAAATAATGGCGTTTTCAATCCCTTTGGCTCTAGTTTTACTCTGTTTTGTAAAAAAACTTACCGTCATTGGAATCATCGGAAAAACACAAGGAGTCAACAATGCGGCAAATCCTGAAAGAAATGCAATCAGGAATATGGTCCATAATCCTTTTTGAGTTTCTGGTTTTGAAGTGTTTTTTATTTCTTTTGGTTCTGAAACAACAGCTTTTTGTACTTCTTCTGGTTTTGAAGTGATTTCTTCCTTTTTAGTCGTGTCAGTTTGAATGGGCAAAACCTCAGTTTTAGTAACTGATGGAATGTCAAAGCTAAATTTCTTCTCCAAATTAATACAAGATTGTTTGCAAACTTGATAATTTAAAGCGACTTCAATCGTCTTGATTTTGGGATTTGTCAAAGCAATCTCCTGCTGAATTTGAGCGTTTTTTACAAAAAAAGTCTCGTTTACTTCAAAAACATCGTTGTATGCTGTTGTCGTTTTTCCTTCTTTGGCTTTGCCAATCAATTTGTAATTTCCTTTTTGATTTTCAAAAATCACTTCCATTGGCAGTGGCCCACCTTCTGGAGTAAACTGGGAATACATATGCCATTCATTTTCTATAATTCCATTAAAAGTAAGAATATAGTTGGTCTCAGATTTTTTTTCGATTTTGGTTGTCCATTTTACAGGATCAAGTATTTGCGAATTTCCATTGGCGAAGGCCAAAAAAGTAAGAAGTGCAACAATAATTTTTCGCATTATTTCAATTGTATTTTAAGTATATTTTTGGTTGTATTTTTTATTTTAAAACGTTCGTCTTGTCGAATTCCTACAATCCAAACTATTTCATTATCCGAACACAAAAGCCACGCTTTTTCTTTTTCAATCAAAGACAATTTTTCGTCTTTAAAAAATTTGCTGACTTTTTTTGATTTTCCATCCATCCCTAAAGGTTGAAAAGTATCGCCATCCTTCCAGCGGCGCAGTACTAATGGATACCACAACTTGTCTTCATCGGCAAATATAGTTGTATTTGAAACATTTGAAATGTCAGCTACTTTACTAAACGAAAGATTTAAGGGAATTTTAACTTCTTTTTGGTTTTTATTGATAAAATATTCTTCGTTTTCATCCTCTGAATTAATTGGACTTAAAATAAGAAAATCTCTATTTTTCAACAATCGAAATTCATTCGAAAATATCTGTTTACCCGATTGACCGTTAATCAAATCATAAATATCTTCCCAAGCCGAAAATCTAAATCCGTTGAACCAATGATACAAATACGACTTATAATTGGGGAGTTTTTTTAATTGATTCAAATCAAAATGAATTTCGGTTCCTTTTTCTTTGGCCACTTGCTGATAAACCAAAAACGAGGCATCATCGACCATTCCTTTGGATTCTTGCAAATAATTTTGAGTTTTTTGAAAAGAAGATAAAAAATCAGGATTCAAATCCTTCAATATAGGAACCAAATTATGCCTGATTTTATTTCGCAAGTATTTATCCGAAGCATTACTGCTGTCTTCCCTCCATTCGACAGCATTATCCTTAGCATATTGCTCGATTTCTGACCTAGAAAAAATCAAAAGTGGGCGAATTACTTTCTCATTTTGCGATGGAATTCCAGTTAGCCCATCAATTCCGGTTCCGCGAACTAGGTGTATAAGAAAAGTTTCTAAATTGTCGTCCGCTTGGTGTGCTGTTAAAATATAATCGTAGTTTTCAGTCTCCAAAAGCTCGTAAAACCAGTTGTATCGCAACTCACGAGCGGCAACTTGAGTAGAAAGTTTATAATCATTGGCGAAAGCCTCGGTATCAAATTGCGTTAAAAACAATTTAATTTCGTTGGTTTCGGTATAATTTTGAATAAATCTTTGATCTTCAAAACTTTCCAAACCGCGAAGTTGAAAATTGCAATGAGCAAGAGCAATTTCAAAAGGTAACTTATGAAACAAATCTACCATTACCATACTGTCTAAACCGCCACTGGTAGCCAAAAGAAGGTTTTTCCCAATTAAAAAAGAGAAATTTTGAGCGATATGATTTTCGAATTTCTGTTGCATATTCAAATTTAGAGATTAAATACCAAAATCAAATATGATAATTGATTTTTTTCGAATCATCTGCTTTTAAACTTAAAACGAATCTTTTAAAATCTGTAATCCTTCATCCCATTTTCCGTATCCCGAAGTGGCGTTCATATGACCTGCATTTTCGATAAAAATTAATTTACTGCCCCAATTTTCAGCAAAAATTCTTATGCGCTCTGTCGTTGCCCAACCATCATTTGTGCTAGCCACAACAACAGATGGAAACGGTAATTTTTTTAAAGGAATTGGTGCAAAACTTTCTAAGCCTAAATCTTGCCAAGGATTGTCTAAATCTGGTGGCGCTACAATCATAGCCCCTTTTATTTTTATATCAAACTCACTCGCCCAATGAGCAATAGCAATACCTCCCATACTATGCGAAACTAAAACTACAGTTTCGGGATTGTAGGATTTAATTGCTTCATTTATAGTATTTACCCAATCGATTCGAAAGGGTTTTTCCCAGCTTTTTTGTTGTATCCGAAAACTATTAGGCAGCTGATTTTCAAAATAGGTTTGCCAATGTTCTGCACCAGAATTTCCGTAACCAGGAACTATCAGATAATTTGTCTCCATAATTTTCATCAAAAATAATTAGTCCTAATTACTTATTTTTTTACCTTTTTTGTGAGTTGCTTTTATATTCAACTCAAAACTTCTCGCATCGCTTTGGCTTTGAGCAAACATTCTTCATATTCATTTTCTGGAATAGAAAGCGAAGTTATGGCACTTCCCACTGAAAACGAAGCGTATTTTTTATCTTGATTGTATAAAATACTTCGGATGACAACATTAAAATCAAAGTCTCCATTTGGAGTAAAATAACCAACAGCTCCACTATACAAACCTCTTTTGGTTTCTTCTAATTCTTCGATGATTTTGAGTACCGAAACCTTAGGAGTTCCTGTCATACTTCCCATTGGAAAAGTAGTTTTAATTACATCAATAGCAGCGTATTGACCATCTAATTTTGAAGTGATAGTCGAAATCATTTGGTGTACTTGTTCGAAAGAATAAATGCCACATAATTCTTCTACTTTTACAGAACCTTTTTGAGCTGTTCGTGATAAATCATTTCGAACCAAATCTGTAACCATAATGTTTTCGGCACGCTCTTTTGGATCAAAAGCTAACTGATTTTTAGATTTTTCATCTTCGATTGGATCTAAAAAACGTTTGGCTGTTCCTTTTATGGGTTGCGAAATAATCAAATCGCCTTCTTTCTTAATGTAACGTTCTGGCGAAGCTGAAAGTAAAAATTGAATATTATTTTTAAAAAATACAGCCTGCGGAGATTTTGAAATTTTGTTCAATTTCAGAAACTTTTCCAATGGATTAATATCTGCATTTTCAGCAAAAAATTCCATACAAAAATTAGCTTCGTAAATATCACCACGATGAATATGTTCAAGTAAATTAGTAACTTTTTCAAGGTAGTTGTCTTTCGAAATGCGTTGCTTAATCTCAATTTCTGATATCTGTTCTCTGATATCTGAAACCTGTAAACTGATTTCCTCCAAATCCTCCTCAACTTCATCATCACACATATTGAGATATTGAATTTCGAGTTGGTTTCCTTTTAACAAAAATAATTTCTTGGGCTGAAAGAAAAACAAATCCGGAAAATCTAGACCATCAAAATTATTGGAATTTAAAATCTCAATATCATTTTTCAAATCATAAGCCAAATAGCCAAAAAGCCAATCTTTAGAAATTTGCTGGTATTGTTTCAAATCTTCAAAAGCGTTGTGATAATCCGTTTTTATTGACGTAAAAGCATCTACAGCAAGAATGCAATCGTAACTGGAATACTGTTGCGGATAATCGTTACTGTCCAAAAAAACTACTTCACGAAATTGCTGCGCCCAAGTCAATACTTGTTTCTTGAATTGGAATGAGTTTTCTATATGTTTTATAATCGATGTTCTCAAAGACTTAGGATGGTTTTAAAATTTCAAAATTACGACAAATTTTAATAAAATTTTTAGTTACATTTAACCCGCTATTAACCACAAAAACAAACAAATATGAAAATTGCAACCTTAATTGTCCGATTTTTAATTGGTGCTTTACTCCTTTTTGCTTCTCTTTCTTATTTTTTTAAATTTGGAGAACAACCCGAAGTTATAGGCGATATGAAAACTGTAATGACTGGATTTATGGCTACAAAATACATACTTCCAATAGCAAAATCGGTGGAACTTATTTGTGGAATATCATTTATAACTGGAAAATTCATGAAAATTTCATCCCTTATTTTAGTACCCATTACTTTAAACATCTTACTTATAAATGTGTTTTTGATGCCAGAAGGAATACCGATTGCTGCTGCATTATTTTTAGGAAACTTGTTTTTAATTTATACAAACTGGGATAGTTACAAAGGATTGTTTGTGGCTTAAAAATTTAAAAACCCGTCTCATTATATAAAATTGAGACGGGTTTTATTGAATATATTAGAGAAATTTTAAACGTGCAACGCTCTATTATCTGTTGCTGCCAAAGCGGCTTCTTTAATCGCTTCGGCAAAAGTTGGATGTGCGTGACTCATTCTCGAAATATCTTCGGCAGATGCTTTGAATTCCATTGCAGTTACCGCTTCGGCAATTAAATCCGCACAACGAGCACCAATCATATGAACACCCAAAACTTCATCGGTCTTAGCATCAGCCAGAATTTTTACAAATCCGTCTAAATCTCCTCCGGCTCTTGCTCTTCCCAATGCTTTGAAAGGAAAACTTCCTGATTTGAATTCTACTCCAGATGCTTTTAATTGCTCTTCGGTTTGTCCAGCGGCAGCCACTTCTGGCCAAGTGTAAACTACTCCCGGAATCAAATTATAATTAATATGTGGTTTTTGTCCTGCCAAAATTTCGGCAACCATTGCTCCTTCTTCTTCGGCTTTGTGTGCTAACATTGCGCCACGAACTACATCGCCAATAGCGTAAATATTTGAAATATTCGTTTGTAAATGATCGTTTACTTCAACCATTCCTCTATCCGTAATTTTAACTCCGGCTTTATCGGCATTCAACCCATTTGTATATGGACGACGACCTACAGAAACCAAAGAATAATCACCTTCTAGAGTGATGGTTTCTCCTTTTGCATTTTCGGCTTGAACCGTTACAGTATCGCCTTTTCTTTCTACTGATTTCACTTTGTGTGAAACGTAGAATTTCATTCCTTGTTTTTTCAAGACTTTGGTCAATTCTTTGGACAATGAACCATCCATACCCGGAATAATTCTGTCCATAAATTCTACTACGGAAACTTGTGCTCCCAATCGTAAATAAACTTGTCCTAATTCGATTCCGATTACACCACCACCAATAATAACAAGGTGTTTTGGTACTTCTTTCAGTTTCAACGCTTCGGTTGAAGTGATGATTCTTTCTTTATCGATTTTTATAAACGGCAACGAAGATGGTTTAGAACCCGTTGCAATAATGATATTTTTAGCTTCGATAGTTTCCGAAGTTCCGTCGGCTTTGGCAACAGCCACGTGAGTTGCATCTACAAAAGAACCCAATCCTTCAAGAACTGTGATCCTATTTTTGTCCATCAAGAATTTCACCCCACCCGAAGTTTGGTCAACAACTGCTTGTTTACGAGCAATCATTTTCTCCAAATTTACCTTTACTTCACCAGAAACTTCGATTCCGTGTTCCGCAAAATGAGCAATTTCGCTATAATGATGAGATGATGCTAACAGTGCTTTTGATGGAATGCAACCTACATTCAAGCAAGTTCCTCCAAGCGTTGAATATTTTTCGATAATAGCAGTTTTGAAACCTAGTTGTGCGCAACGAATGGCCGAAACATATCCGCCTGGACCAGAACCTATAATAACTACGTCAAATGAACTCATAGTAATGTGTTTTTGTTTTTAGTGTGGCAAAAATAAGAAATAAAATCGCAAGGACAATTTCAATGTCAATAGCAATTTTGTTAAATTATGGCTTTTTTGTTGGATTTCTTGAAGTATGAAAAACAGAATAAATAACAACTTCATTCTGAAATATTTCATAAATTATTACAAAAGGAAATTTTTTGAGTGGTAATTCTCTGTAAAAAGGAGGTTTCTTTATTGAAAATAGGTCGGGATTAGTTTTTAATATTGTCAAATATCCTTTGAAATATTCCAAGAACTGTTTTCCCAATCCTTTTCTTCTACTCTCATAAAATTCGATAGTTTCTTCTATTTCATATTCTGCCAAGGCTGAAATAACAATCTTAAAAACCATATTTTGCGTTCAAACGATGTTCCACCTCTTCCCAAGAACTTGCTGAATCTGCTTTAGAAAGATATTCCGCTCTTACTTCTTCTACTTTAAGATAATGCTCATCAGAAACTGCAGCAGTCGTTTCTTCATTATTAATTGCGTCAAAAACTCCTTCAAGAACTTCTAGTTTAGTGTCGTCCTGAATAAATTTACTAAAATCTACAATGAGTTTTTTTCTTAATTCTTTGGTTTCCATTTAAATACTATTTAAACCAAAATTAAGAAATTATATTTACTATTTTAAATTTAATTTTAAATCTCAATTACCGTAGTGTTTTTCACTTCACTAATCATAAAAGTGCTGTGAGTGCTTCCAATGTGCTCCAAAGTGGTCAGTTTTGTGACCAAAAATTCTCGATACGCTTCCATATCTTTTACCAAAATTTTTAAGATATAATCGTAATCCCCACTCACGTGATGGCACTCTAAAACCTCTTTGAGCTTGACAACTTCAGTTTCGAATTTGGTCAAAAATTCTTTAGTGTGCTGAATAAGTTTGAGGTGGCAAAAAACCACAAATCCTTTTTCGACTTTCGAACGATTAACCAAGACGACATATTTATCAATAATACCTTCTCTTTCCAATTTTTTGATACGTTCATAAACCGCCGTTACTGATAAGTCCAGTTTTAATGACAGCTCTTTAGTCGTTTTTTTGCAATCATTTTGCAATAGAAAAAGCAACTTTTTGTCTATTGAATCTAAAGCCATTTGTATGAAATTTTAAGATTTGAAAAATAAACTGAAATAGTTTAAACATTGAAGTAAATATAGATAATTAATTTAAATATATTACAAATTATAGTTTAAAAATCTAAATATTTTAAATAGTATTGATTATTAATCTAATAAAATTGAACTTTGTATTCTAAACCTTAAAAACCTAAACCTATGACATTCAATCCTGCAGATGACATTCAAGATTTACAATACTTTGGCGAATTTGGAGGAGTAAATCCTTCTATTTCAGACAGTTCAACTTATACATTCCTGTCTGCAAAAACGATGTTCGATACTTTTGAAGGCAATGCTGATGGTTGCTATTTGTATTCGAGACATTCCTCTCCAAGTAATTTGTATTTAGGTCAAGCTTTGGCCGCAATGGAAGGAACAGAAGCTGCTAATGTAGCAGCATCAGGAATGGGAGCAATCACTCCTACTCTTTTACAGCTTTGTGGTTCTGGCGATCATATCGTTTCGAGTAGAACAATTTATGGTGGAACTTATGCTTTTTTAAAGAATTTCAGTCCAAGACTAGGCATCAAAACTACCTTTGTCGATATCACAAAAATGGATAAAGTCGAGGCAGCTATAACATCTGAAACTAAAGTTTTGTATTGCGAAACGGTGAGCAATCCTTTGCTCGAAATTGCCGACATTTCAAGTTTGGCAAAAATTGCAAAAAGACACAACATCAAACTAGTGGTCGATAATACTTTTTCGCCTTTATCCGTTTCACCGGCAAAATTAGGAGCCGATATTGTCATTCACAGTTTGACCAAATACATTAACGGAAGCAGTGATACTCTTGGTGGAGTGACTTGTGCCTCACGAGAATTTATTGATAGTTTAAAAAATGTGAATAACGGTGCCAATATGCTTTTAGGACCAACAATGGATAGTTTGCGTTCCGCAAGCGTGATGAAGAATCTGAGAACTCTCCACATCCGAATGAAACAACACAGCTATAATGCGATGCATCTTGCGGAGCATTTTGAAAAAGATGGTTTGAAAGTCGTTTATCCGGGTTTGAAAAGTCATTCTGGTCATAATTTATATGCAAGTATGATCAATCCTGAATATGGTTTTGGCGGAATGATGACATTAGACTTTGGCACTTTGGACAAAGCCAATGAATTAATGGAATTGATGCAAAGCAGAAAATTAGGTTATCTAGCCGTGAGTTTAGGATTTTATAAAACCTTATTTAGCGCACCGGGAACATCAACATCCAGTGAAATTCCTATTGAAGAACAAGAAGCAATGGGTTTGACAGATGGTTTGATTCGTTTTTCGATTGGACTGGACAACAATATAGAACGTACCTATCAAATGATGAAAGAATGTATGATTGAGTTGGGAGTTTTGAAGGCGAAGAGTTCAGTAGTTTTAATGTAGTGAATTTAATTAAAAATAAATTTTATTTTAATGATTTCGAGACAATAAATAAGAAGGCTTGTTTTTATTTTAAAATAAAAACAAGCCTAACTAATTCTTAAATATATTGGTTGATGATACCCATGGTCTCGATTTTACTCCTTTAGCATTAAGGTTGAATGAATAATTTGGTATATGTGCCAAAACAAAAAGCCTATAAATCTTAGGATTTATAGGCTTTTGAAACCATTTTTTGCTAAACTTGTGGGCGATGAGGGGTTCGAACCCCCGACCCCCTCGGTGTAAACGAGGTGCTCTGAACCAGCTGAGCTAATCGCCCTAATTAGTGGGTGCAAATATACACTTAGATATTGGATTTGCAAACAAAATATGAAAAAAAATAATTTTAATTTAATTTGAAATAAAACATAATTTTTATCAATCAATCAGTATAGTATTATATTTGTAAAAACAAAAGATTCTAAATGGCACATTTCAAAGAAAATGATTTACCCAAATCCAAAATCACTGCAACTTCATTAAATAAAGCTACACTCATTTTTAAGTATGCCGGAAGTCATCGTTGGAAATTTTATGTCGGCTTAGTTTTCCTTTTGCTTACTGGTGCAACAGCTTTGGCTTTTCCAAAATTGATGGGATTGCTAATTGACTGTGTGAAGAACAAAAGTTATGACCAAGCCAATAATATCGCCCTTTTACTAATCGTAATATTGTTTTTGCAATCGATTTGTTCCTTTTTCCGATTATCGTTATTCGTCAATTTTACGGAACACACTTTAGCAAATCTTCGGTTATCCTTGTACAGCAATTTGGTGAAATTGCCAATGTCTTTCTTTTCTCAAAAACGTGTAGGAGAATTAAACAGCCGCATCAGTGCCGATATTACACAAATACAAGACACCTTAACTTCAACAATAGCTGAATTTTTAAGGCAATTTATTTTAATTATTGGTGGAATCATTTTATTAGCAACTGAAAGTATCAAGTTAACTTTATTAATGCTTTCTGTAGTTCCTCTTGTTGCTGTAGCTGCGGTTATCTTTGGAAGATTTATACGGAAATATTCCAAAAAAGTACAAGATCAGGTTGCCGAAAGTCAGGTTATTGTTGAAGAAACGATGCAGGGAATCAGTATTGTCAAGGCTTTCGCCAATGAATGGTATGAAATTGCCCGATATGATGGAAAAATAAAAGAAGTGGTGAAACTTGCTATCAAAGGAGGAAAATACAGAGGGTATTTTGCTTCCTTCATTATCTTTTGCCTTTTTGGAGCCATCGTTGCCGTGGTTTGGTTTGGCGTTCGATTGAGTATTAGTGGCGAAATGAGTGTGGGACAATTGATTTCTTTCGTCTTGTATTCCACGTTCGTTGGAGCTTCTTTTGGAGGTATTGCCGAATTGTATGCTCAAATCCAAAAGGCGATTGGAGCAACCGAACGCGTTTTTGAATTATTAGACGAAACTCCAGAAAAAATAAATTCTACACAAAACTCACATTCCATTCAAAAGATACAAGGCAATGTCACTTTCAAAAATGTAGCTTTCACCTACCCTTCAAGAAAAGAAATGAAAGTGTTGAAAGGCGTTAATTTCACAGCCAATTTTGGTCAAAAAATTGCCATTGTGGGACCAAGCGGCGTTGGAAAATCGACTATTGCTTCCTTATTATTGCGTTTTTACGATATTGATAGTGGCGAAATATTGGTAGATGGAAAAAATATCTATGATTATGACCTAGAAAATCTTCGTGGCAATATGAGTATCGTTCCGCAAGACGTAATTTTATTTGGCGGAACTATCAAAGAAAACATTGCTTACGGAAATCCAGATGCTTCTGATGAGGAAATTATTTTGGCTGCTAAACAAGCTAATGCCTTGAATTTTATCGAAAGTTTTCCTGAAAAATTTGAAACTATCGTTGGTGAAAGAGGCGTTAAACTTTCTGGTGGACAGAGACAACGTGTTGCCATTGCCAGAGCCTTGCTTAAAAATCCTAGTATTTTAATTTTGGACGAGGCTACGTCATCCTTGGACAGCGAAAGCGAAAAACTGGTTCAGGAAGCTTTGGAAATATTGATGGAAGGAAGAACGAGTATTATTATTGCACACCGTCTTTCAACTATTCGCAAGGCAGATCAAATTTTGGTTTTGGATAAAGGTGTTATTGCCGAACAAGGAACTCATCAGGAATTGATTGTTTTAGAAAACGGTATTTACAAAAACTTGAGCAATTTGCAGTTCAGCCATTCTTAGAGGAACTTCAAATAAAAACCCGACAGATTTTGAAAACCTGTCGGGTTTGAACTGATTACTGAAAACTTTTTCACTTCACTTTCCTTCTATCTCGCTCTGCTTTTATCATTGCTAATTCACGGCTAGTTTGTCCCGCCACGGAAGTATTTTCCTCAGCACGACGAATCAAGTAGGGCATCACGTCTTTTACAGGACCAAAAGGCAAATATTTAGCAACATTATAACCTTCAGCGGCCAGATTATAACTGATGTTGTCGCTCATACCGTATAATTGACCAAACCAAATTTTATCCTCAGTCGATTTTATTCCTTTTTCTTCCATCAAATTCATTAAGAAATAGGTACTGGCCTCGTTGTGAGTTCCTTCAAAAATAGACATCATATCAAGATGATCGACCATATATTTTACGGCAGCGTCATAATTTTCGTCAGTGGCTTCTTTTGAAGCGCAAATTGGCGTTGGATATCCTTTTTCAATGGCACGCTCATTTTCTTTTTCCATATAGGCGCCCCGAACGAGTTTCATTCCAATAAAAAATCCTTCAACTTTTGCTTTTTCGTGCAATTTTTTCAAGTAATCCAATCGATCCCAACGGTACATTTGCAAAGTATTGAAAACAATTGGTTTCGATTTATTGTATTTTACCATCATTTCTTCAACCAAATTGTCGACTGCATCTTGCATCCAGCTTTCTTCGGCATCAATCAATAAAGCTACATCGCTATCATAAGAAGCTTTGCACACTTTTTCGAAACGTGCCACTACTCTATTCCACTCATCGAATTCGGAAAGGTTTAATTTTTTTCCTAAACTAACTTCTTCATACAAATCGATGCGACCAAAACCAGATGGTTTGAAAACCGCAAACGGGATTGCCTTTTTTTCTTTGGCAAACTCAATCAATTTCAATGTTTTTTCCAAAACTGCATCAAACTGTTCTTCCTCTTCCTTGCCTTCTACAGAATAATCTAAAACCGAAGAAACTCCTTTGGTAAACAACTTGTCCACAACTTTTAAGCTATCATCTTCGTTCACTCCGCCACAAAAATGGTCGAAAACAGTGGCTCGAATCAAACTTTCAACTGGTAAACTAGCTTTGAGAGCAAAATTTGTAACCGCTGTTCCAATTCGAACAAGTGGTTCATTTGCAATTAATTTGAATAGAAAATAAGCTCTTTCGAGTTCGGTGTCGCTTTTTAATGAAAAGGCAATTTGTGTGTTATCGAATAAATTTTTCATTATTTGTTATATTTTTGCACAAATATAAAGAGAGTTTTCAAAATTATTACCCAAAAATTACCTTATTTTGCGGTTTAAATTAATCAACGATTATGCAATCCATTCAAGCCAACAATTATCCAATATATTTTAACGAAAAAGGATATGAAGCGCTAAATTCGTTCCTCAACGAAAGCAAATATTCGAACTTATTTATTATCGTAGACAGCAATACCAATGAGTACTGTTTGTCTCAATTTCTTCCATATTTAGCAACCGATCTTACCATAGAAATTGTTGAATTTGAAGCAGGCGAACCCAATAAAAATATTGAAACTTGTGTTCAATTATGGAATGTGTTGACCGAATTGGGTGCCGATAGAAAAAGTCTTGTTCTCAATCTTGGTGGCGGAGTTGTTACTGATTTGGGTGGTTTTGTAGCATCAACATTCAAACGCGGAGTCGATTTTATTCATATTCCAACTACTTTATTATCAATGGTTGACGCTTCGGTTGGAGGGAAAACTGGTGTTGATTTAGGCAATCTAAAAAATCAAGTTGGGGTTATCAATGTTCCAAAAATGGTGCTGATTGATACACAGTATTTAGAAACTCTTTCTAAAGAAGAAATGCGTTCGGGATTAGCCGAAATGCTCAAACACGGATTGATTTACGATAAGGAATATTGGGAACAATTTCTGGATTTGAAAGCCATTGATTTTGCCGATTTCGATGAATTAATTTACCGTTCGGTCGAAATCAAGAACGAAATTGTAATGCAAGATCCAACGGAAAAAAGTATTCGCAAGGCATTGAATTTTGGTCATACTTTAGGTCACGCTATCGAAAGTTATTTTTTAGAAAACGAAAACAAAAAAAGTTTACTTCATGGCGAAGCGATTGCTATAGGAATGATTTTGGAAAGTTACATTTCGTTAGAGAAAAATTTGCTAACTATTGATGAATACAATCAGATAAAAACTACAATAAAATCAATTTATGATGATGTGGTTTTTGAAGAAAACGACATCGAACCTATAATGGAATTACTCATTCACGACAAAAAAAATGAGTACGGAAACATTCAGTTTGCCTTGATTGAGGGCATCGGAAAGATAAAAATCAATCAATCTGTTGAAAATGAATTGATATTAAAGGCTTTCCAAGATTATAAATCTTAATTATTTTTATAAAAAAGGATTGCAATTGGTATATAATATTTTTTACATTTGCAGCAATGAAAAAAAATCAAAACACAAGAAATTATAGTGCTATAAAAAACGAAAACAGTAGTTCTTTTTTGAGAATATTGAGACGATTTTTTACTATTAAAGATACTTTTAGTTTTGATATTTTTCCCTATTTGAAAGCCGAAAACGAGAAACTGCAAATTGTTTTTGAAAACATTAGAGTTTGAATTTTAGTTTAATTTACAATCCATTAAATTAATCTAAAATTTTAAAAATCAAATGAATACAAAATATTTCGACTTAATAAATCAAACTTATTATTTCCCTCAGGAAGAATTTACATTAAATAAAGATAACCTAGAGTTCCACAATATCGATTTAATGAAATTGGTGGAGCAATATGGTACACCTTTAAAATTTACCTATTTGCCTCAAATTTCCAATAACATTAACAAAGCCAAAAGCTGGTTTCGTAAATCGATGGAAAAAAATAATTATGAGGCCAAATATTACTATTGTTATTGCACGAAAAGTTCGCATTTTGAATACATAATGAACGAAGCTTTCAAGAACAATATTCACATTGAAACGTCTTCGGCTTTTGATATTAATATTGTAGAAAAGTTATTGGATTCAGGAAAAATTAACAAAAGCACTTATGTAATTTGTAACGGATTCAAAAGAGATCAATACATTGAAAATATTGCGAGATTGATCAATAATGGTCATAAAAATACGATTCCAATAATTGACAATTACGAAGAATTAGACCTTTTACAAGAACATATCAAACGAAAATTCAAAATAGGAATTCGTATTGCTGCTGAGGAAGAACCCAAATTTGAGTTCTATACTTCGCGTCTTGGAATTGGTTACAAAAACATTGTTCAGTTTTACAAAAAACAAATTCAGGAGAATAAAAAATTGGAACTCAAAATGTTGCACTTTTTTATTAATACAGGCATCAACGACAATGCTTATTATTGGAACGAATTAGTAAAATGTATAAAAGTTTATGTAGCTTTGAAAAAAGAATGTCCTACACTCGATGGATTAAACATTGGTGGCGGATTTCCAATCAAAAATTCATTGGCATTTGAGTATGATTATCAATATATGATTGACGAAATTATCAATCAAATAAAGATTGCTTGTGATGAAGCCGAAGTAGACGTACCAAATATTTTTACTGAATTTGGTTCTTATACCGTTGGAGAAAGTGGTGGCGCTATTTATCAAATTTTGTATCAAAAACAGCAAAACGACAGAGAAAAATGGAATATGATTGATTCGTCTTTCATCACCACTTTACCAGATACTTGGGCTATAAACAGGCGTTTTATTATGTTGTCTGTGAACCGTTGGAATGATACATACGAAAGGGTTTTGCTGGGTGGAATGACCTGTGATAGTGATGATTATTACAATTCAGAGCAGAATATGAATGCCATCTATTTGCCAAAATACAACAAAGAAAAACCGCTATATATTGGATTTTTCAACACAGGTGCTTATCAGGAAACCATTGGTGGATACGGAGGTTTACACCACTGTTTGATTCCACAACCCAAACACATATTGATTGATCGTGATGAAAATGGGATTTTGGCCACAGAAGTCTTTTCTGAACAACAAACAGCAGATGAAGTATTAGAAATATTAGGTTACCATAAAAAATAATTTTAAAAATTTTCATTGTGGTTTTCAAAAAAAAATATTTTCTTTGACCGCAAGAATTAGCTTTAAACAATAAAAAAACAAAATGAGTAAAGGACCAATCAGTCAGTTTATCGAAAAGCATTATTTGCATTTTAATTCTGCATCTTTAGTCGATGCTGCAAAAGCATACGAACAACAATTAGCCAACGGTGCAAAAATGATGGTAAGTATGGCCGGAGCTATGAGCACTGCCGAAATTGGAAAAATATTTGCTGAAATAATTCGCAAAGACAAAGTTCAAATCATTTCGTGTACAGGTGCCAATCTCGAGGAAGACATTATGAATTTGGTAGCACATTCTCATTATGAAAGAGTACCACATTATCGTGATTTGACACCAGAAGACGAATGGGCTTTACTTGAAAGGGGTTTAAATCGTGTTACTGATACTTGTATTCCAGAGCATGAAGCATTTCGTCGTTTGCAAAAACACATTTACAAAATTTGGAAAGATGCCGATGATAAAGGTGAAAGATATTTCCCTCACGAATTTATGTACAAAATGTTACTTTCGGGCGTTTTGGAAGAATATTACGAAATTGACTTAAAAGACAGCTGGATGTATGCTGCAGCAGAGAAAAATTTACCTATTATTGTACCGGGATGGGAAGATAGCACGATGGGAAATATATTTGCTTCGTATGTCATCAAAGGGGATTTAAAAGCCTCTACAATGAAATCAGGTATTGAATATATGGTTTTCCTATCGGATTGGTATCCAAAAAATAGTGCCAACGGTATTGGATTTTTCCAAATTGGTGGCGGTATTGCTGGAGATTTTCCAATTTGCGTTGTACCAATGTTGTATCAAGATATGGAAATGCATGATATTCCATTTTGGAGCTATTTCTGCCAAATTTCAGACTCAACAACCAGCTATGGTTCTTATTCTGGAGCTGTGCCGAATGAAAAAATTACTTGGGGAAAATTAGACATTAAAACCCCAAAATTTATTATAGAATCTGACGCTACCATAGTAGCTCCTTTAATTTTCGCTTATTTATTAGACTTATAGAATAATTTATGAAAAGAGTAATTGTTGATTATGCAAAACTTACCCACGAAATTTTAAATCTATTAGTAGATAAATTTCCGGATGGCTATGATGATTCAAATATTATCCGTTTTAGAAATGCTCAAAACGAATTAATCGAAGCTGTCGAAGTTCGTACTGAAGATACTATTTATTTAGTAAAAATTAGTACTAAACTTGCTGACAGAATCGAAAATTATGATGAAGATGATGAAATCGCAGCAGAAATCGAACCAATTGAAGACGGTATCAGTCTGGACGACGACGATGTAGCCGATGACGATGATGACGATGTAGATGAATACAAAGATCCTCTTGATGATAAAGGTGATGGAACTGACGACGATGATGATGACGATGATGATGAAGCCGATTCATCTGAGGAGGAAGATGACGAGGACGAAGAATAATTAATTTTGTTAAATATCATAAAAAAAGGAACTCGATTGAGTTCCTTTTTTTTATCCCATATTTTGATTACAAATACCGTTCTTGAAAAACTCTTTGATGGTGTTTTTGATGCCCTATCATCACAAATCCTAGGGCACGCACCGAAATAGTGTGATTAGATGCAATTCCTAATCTTGTTAATTGTTCATCCGAGAAACTTTTGAAAAGTAATAAATTAGAATGTCTCACAGCCGAAAACTCCGTTAATAATTCTTGAATACTTCTACTATTGGCATTGGTATTCTCTACATAATCATTTTCCTCAAATCCTGGTAATGGTGTTTTGTCATTTCTTGAAATTCGCAAAGCTCGATACCCAAAAATCCGTTCGGCATCTATAATATGCTGGATAATATCTTTGATTGTCCACTTCCCTTCGGCGTAGCGATAATCAAATTTGTCCATTGGAATTTCACGGACAAATCTAATAAAATCGTGCAAACTGATTTCTAATTCTTCAAATAAATCAACATCATCAAGTGCTTTGATGTAAGTCGAAATAAATTCAGAATATTCATTTACTGGCAATTGATTTAAGTTCATATATAAATTTAATTTTTAAATATTTCAATAAAAAATCTAAAATCTAAACTCTAAAATTATTAATTAAGCCGAGTTTCTACTTGCGTTTGTATTTCCAAAAAGAGAACGAGTTACAATTTTTTCATAAGTTTGAATCAAATCTAAATCTGGGTTTGGCTCTTTGTTCAATTCATTAATTCTTAATAAAGCATATTGTTGTATTGTCAACAAAGGCAACACGATACGCTCTCTTATGTCAATCGAAGCTTTTCCATCAGGATAGTTTTCCATTAATTCTTTGTGACCAGCAATTTTTAATAATAACCGTTTAGTTTCTAAAAATTCATCGTATATAATTTGCCAAAAAGAGCCAAACACTGGGTCTTTTTTCATGTAAGAAGTCAAAGGGAAAAATGATTTTGCCAATGACATCATACTGTTTTCTAGCAAGGTTCTAAAAAATAAGGAATCATTGTATAAATTCTGAACTTTATCCCAATTGTTAGTATCTTCAAAATGTTTTAATGCAGAACCTACTCCGAAAAATCCGGGAACATTTTGCTTTAATTGACTCCAAGAACCCACAAATGGGATGGCTCTTAAATCGGCAAAATCTAGATTTTCTGATTTACTTCTTTTTGACGGACGACTTCCAATATTGGTTTTAGCATAATACTTCAACGTACTCATTTGTTCCAAATAAGGAATAAATTTTGGATGATTCTTGAAACTCAAATATTTTTCGTAACCCAACTCAGCTAATTGGTCTAAAATTTCTTTTTCGTTATCCGATAAAATATTTTTTTGTTTGTTGAAAACTTGATTTGTTGCTCCTGCACTCAATAAATTCTCTAAATTGTAGCGACAAGAATCTAAAGTTCCAAAATTTGAACTAATTGTTTGCCCTTGAACTGTAATCTGAATTTCATTATTTTCAATTTTTGGCCCAAGAGAAGCGTAAAATTTATGCGTTTTTCCTCCTCCACGAGCAGGCGGACCGCCACGGCCATCAAAGAACAGTGCTTTAATTCCGTATTTTCTTGACATAGCTGTCAATTCTTCTTTGGCTTTATAAATACTCCAATTCGCCATCAAATAACCGCCATCTTTTGTACCATCAGAAAAACCAAGCATTATGGTTTGTTTATTATTTCTCGATGCTAAATGCGCCATATATATAGGATTAGTGTACAACTTTTCCATAATTACATAAGCATTTTGCAAATCGTCAACTGATTCGAACAAAGGAATTATATCTACCGTAGGATTGTCCCAATTGTTTAATTTGAAAAGGGCAAATGTTTCCATAACATTCAATGCGCTTTCATTGTTGCTAATGATATAACGATTTGCTCCAAATTCGCCGTTATTTTCTTGAATTTGCCTTATCGCTTGCATAGACTCAATGGTCGATTTTGTGATTTCGTTTTCAAACACATTTGGATCCAAATTTCCTTTGATAGTTGACAATACTTCTATTTTTTCACTTTCAGTTAATTCAAAATAATTCTTTGGAAAAACTTCAGAGTTTGAATTCAAATAATACTGTACAACATCCTTGAAAACAGCATCATGTATTTTACTATTTTGACGAATATCTAAAGAGGCGAAATGGAAGCCAAATAAATTTACTTTGATAAGAAGTGCTTCTAATTCATCTAAATATAAGGATTGATTTCGTTCGATAAGTATGGTTCTAATTTTGTTTAATTGCGAAATAAATTCCTCTAAAGTGATGTAAATTTCTCCTTTAGAATAAAAAACGGAACGATACAATTTGTTTTCAAGTTCAGCCACGAGCACATCTACTTCAGAAAAAGTCAGCTTTCGTTTTAAATTTCTCATTTCGCGATAGTAACATTTCAAGATAGAAGTTCTCAATCTATCGGCTACTTTGAGTGTAATTTCTGTAGTCACAAAAGGATTTCCGTCACGATCGCCTCCAGGCCAAAAACCAAGTTTTATTATTTGATTTTGTATTGAACTTCCGTGCAAAATATTTTTCTGAAGGTAATGTACAATTTCGCCAGCAGTTTCGTAAAACACATTTTCGAGATACCATATCAAACTTACTGCTTCATCAAAAGGGTTTGGTTTTTCGGCTTGTATGAATGGTGTTTTCCCCAATTGCGCTAACAATTGTTTGATTTCGAGTAAGTTATTTTTTCGAATAGCTTCGGTTAAATCGTTGATAATTCCCAAAACGGCGCCAGGATAAAATTGAGTTGGGTGAGCTGTTAAAACCGTTCTTACATTGAAGTTTTCTAAAAATGAAATTAACTCAGTTTCTTTTTCTTTGGCTGATGCTTTTTCTTTAATATCTCTCAAAGACCCTCTTCCTTCCATATTATTCACTACTGGAAACGCAGCATCTTCAACAGCATCAAATAGTACAATTTGACGTTCTATGTACTGAATAAAACGAAACATTAAATCAATTTTTTCACTTTCTGAAGCATCGCTAAGGTATTTTTGAGCAAATAAATCTAAAATTTCTTTAGGTGTTTCTTGTTTCTTGAATCCGTTTTCACAACCATCTGTGAATAATGGAAGCAATGCGCCAGTATTGTCTATAGAGTCAAACGGGAGTGTTATGAAAACACTATTGTAGATGTGATATTTAGAAAGAACTTCTTCGTTAAATCGTTCAATTTTAGGGTGCGTATACATAATTGGTTAATTAGTTGTAGTGGTGTAAATAGTTTAAAAAAATAAACCCCAAGAATTCACTTGAGGTTATATTATTTAATAGCAGTCAAATGAATTATATATCTTTAAATATAGTATGCATTAAACGTTTTTTATCATTAATGCTTTCTTCCAATGAAATCATTGTTTCTGTTCTGTAAACGCCATCAATATCATCAATCATAAAGATTACATCCTTGGCATGTTTTGTGTCTTTTGCTCTAATTTTACAGAAAATATTGAATTTCCCTGTTGTTACAGAAGCAACAGTCACGAAAGGAATTTCGTTTATGCGTTGCAAAACAAATTTAGTTTGTGAGGTGTTATTAAGAAAAACCCCAACATAAGCGATGAAAGAATATCCCAACTTATCATAATCTAACACTAATGAAGAACCCATTATTATTTCGGCATCTTCCATTTTCTTAACTCGAACGTGAACCGTTCCAGCAGAAATCAGTAATTTTTTTGCAATATCTGTAAAAGGAATTCTGGTGTTGTCAATCAACATATCCAAAATTTGATGGTCTACTTCATCTAAACGAAACTTACTCATAATTCAATAATTTAATATTTATAACTACAATTACAAAATTTAAGCATCCATTAATCCATTAACAAACCTTATATTATTATTTAAATAAAAGTTAGCTTTTTGATTTAATTTTGGAAAATTATCACTAGAATCTTGATAAAGTGCGCCTTTCGCATCAAATTCAAAATGTCCAAAGTAATTATCCAATTCACTTATATGAACAATATAAGCATTAAAACAAATTTGATCGTTAATTAATTCTTCTTTGTATTGTGCAGCAAAATTCGTGATTATTTCGATACCATCATAATTTATTTTGATATTTTTATATAAAAAATCATAAAAAACTACTTTATTTTGAGGAATACTCAAATATTTGTCAAATTCATTGTTAACTAAATCGTTTTCGCTAAGTATATTAAAACTCGATATCAAAGACACAAATACATATTTTCGAGTTTCTTCCCTCAGATAATCATTCGGAAAATGTCCTGCCTCAAATAACACTGTTGGAACACCCAAATATTGAAAAGTATCGCCAATACAATTTATATTAAATGAATCGTCGAATCGCCCAACTTGACCCGGAATGAGGTTTTGCAAAACATCGTTTATACCAACAATTAGATTGATTGCTTTTAATCTCGTTTCGTTGATTTCTCTGGCATCATTATATGCTGGAGCCAAAAAAGACAATGTTGCAGGTTTGCCAGTTGTCCCCACGCCAAAAATAGTGCGCTGATCATGAAGATTAAAACAAAAATTGGGCTCGAAGTTTTCGAAAGCTTCTCTTAAAACTCTACTTTCTGGTTGAGACAACTCTTTTGAATCTCGATTTAAATCGACTTTATTGGCGTTTTCGCGAGTATATAATTTTGCTCCATCAGGATTTAACATCGGAATGCTACAAAAAGTAAAAGTTTTCAGAAACTTTTTGGCCAATAATGATCCTCCATTTAAGAAATTCAAAAAATCAATTAATGCTTTTGTGGTAGTACTCTCGTTTCCATGCATT
>ENA-UOWO01000445-UOWO01000445.1-activated-sludge-metagenome-genome-assembly--contig:-NODE-445-length-60088-cov-12.043043_pt1 | contig 60088 bp, 58 predicted proteins | sample MGYA00238148_ERZ761564 | MGnify/ENA primary metagenome ERZ761564 (study PRJEB28885, sample SAMN05720194) | activated sludge metagenome | isolation source: Anaerobic digester | place: USA...
AAGCCCCCACTTTTCTAAAAACAGCTTTCTATGACTTGAAAAACTTGTTTTTAAGACTCTTTATTTTTGAAAACTACAACTTAAACCCAAAAATAAACCTCGCTTAAATGTGCTTAAACGAGGTTGTTTTTTATACTTATTTTGAAAGTTTAGTTTTTGAATGAGGTTGCGCAACAGCTACCGCTGTTAGCGGTAGTGCATTATTCTTGATTTGCCTATTTCAATTCTTCCGCTTCTCTATGTACAAAGTTGGAAAGTCGGTGTTTAATAAGCCAATGTCCGTTAACTTTTACAAAAGAATCTTTGTAAATAGTGTTCAAAGTCGTTTTCGTTTCTTTTCCGTTCTGATTTCCGATTAGTATTACGATGCAGTAGCTTGTTGCTTCAGCAGTATTGTCTTTCAGCTCAATTGTTTGCTGACCGTTTTGATGAAAAATGGTGTGAAATTGAGAAAGAAAGTTTGTAAAAACTTGTTTCAATTGTTCCCGTCCTTTCAAGACATTGCTCTGTCCGTTGGTAATGGATTCCACTATTCCGTCTTCGGTAAAAAGCAATACCTGTTTGTCTATTTCTTTCGTATCTGCAAGATTTGAAAAAATATCTACCACTTGCTTAATTGCCATTTTGTCTTCTATGGTAGCAATCCGTTGTTTTAAATTTTTATTGTCCATTTTTTGTGCATTTAAATTGATTGTTGTTAAAAATAAGGCTATTGCCAAAATTGTATTTTTCATTTTATTTTAATTTATTGGTTTTTAATTCGTGTTCAACATCGCTCATTTGTTTCAATGATTCGCTTGTTCGGTCACCTGTAACAGTAATTTTTGCAAATTCTGAATTTATAAATTGCACATCTTCGGCAGTTAAATCAACATTTATCGCATCAATATTTTCTGCTAAATGGACTAAATTGGTTGTACCCGGAATCGGAACTACGTTAGGATGTTGAGCAAGCAACCAAGCCAAAGCCACTTTTGCAGGCGTGGTATTTTTTTGTAATGCCACTTTGTTCAATAAATCTACCACAGGTTGATTATTCTTTATGGCTTCAGGCGTAAATCTTGGGAAACGCCCTCTTAAATCTCCATCAGCAAATTTTGTTGAACTGTTGATTTTTCCTGCAAGATAACCCATTCCTAGTGGACTCCAAGGTACAATACCGATTCCTAGTTCTATACAGGCAGGAAATGCAAAAGGTTCAGAATCTCGTGTCCAAAGAGAATACTCATTTTGTACTGCTGTAACAGGATGAATTTTATGTGCTCTGCGAATCGTTTCTGATCCTGCTTCTGATAATCCATAATGTTTGATTTTTCCTTCTGAGATTAAATCTTTCATCAAACCTGCAACCTCTTCAATAGGCACATTTGGGTCAACGCGGTGTTGGTAAAGCAAATCAATATAATCAGTATTTAAGCGTTTTAGTTGCATATCCACTACTTTTTTTATATGCTCAGGGCGACTATTTAAGCCTTTGAATTGTTTGGTTTCAAAGTCAATATCAAAACCAAATTTGGTGGCAATTACAACTTTGTCTCTCATTGGCTTTAAGGCTTCACCAACATATTCTTCGTCCAAGAAAGGTCCGTAGGCTTCAGCTGTATCAAAAAAAGTAATTCCACTTTCGTAAGCATTTCGGATAAGGGAAATGCCTGTATTTTTATCAACTCCTGCTCCGTAAGCCCAAGTTAAATTCATACAACCAAGCCCTATTGCAGAAACTTCAAGGTTTCCTAATTTTCGTTTAGGCAAATCGCCAATATTGTTTTTTAAGTTCATTTTTTTACTATTTTGTTTGTTTTGAGAAAATAATGTTTGAAAAGGTGCGAAAGAAAGCACCAACCCTGCCAAAGAAATTTTACTTACAAAATCTCTGCGATTGATATTGTTGTCATTTTTCATTTTAATAAAATTTTCAAGTACAAAATTAGATTGGTTTCAATAAAGCTGTATGTTATTTATGACATCAATACTTTTACAAAACACGGATTTTTTGTATTTTTGTATTTTCAAGTAATATGCAATATGATTTTAGAAAAAAACAGTAATGAAATTATTCAGGCAAAAGTCGGTAGTATAGATGATTTTAAAGAACTACATTCTCAAAACTACTTTGTCCATATTCTTTGCCAAAAAGGAAAAGCGACCGTAAAAATCAATGGAAAACATTTTGAACTTAAAAAAAATTGTTTGGTCATTTTACTTCCCGAAGTTGATTTTGCATTTGTTCAATGTAATGGGAAATTTGAAGCGACCTGTTTTTCGGTTTCTTTTGAATTAATGAGTAAAAATAATCCTGATATTGGTTGGGGAATAAAAGGATATCTGTTTTCCAAAGAAACGCCTATGATAAGGCTCTCAAAATTAGATGCCGATATTTGCTTGCAGAATTTTAAAACGCTGATGGCAAAATATGAAAATAAAAACCATCGTTTTCATAAAGAAATTGTCAATCGCCAACTGCAAATTTTGGTAATGGAAATGTGGAATATTTTTTCTTCAGAAATTGAAAAAAGAAATGTTTCAGTTCAAAAAGGCAATTTGTTTGAACGCTTTTTGCAACTTATTCAACAGCATTGTATGGAAAACAGGGCGGTTGAGTTTTATTCAGAAAAATTGTTTATTACGCCAAAATATTTGACCGAAATTAGCAAAAAGGTCAGTGGCAAAACACCTTCTGAATGGATTGAAAATTACACCACCCAACACATAATAATGCTTTTACAAAACACCCAACTCAACTTTTCGGAAATAGCCGATACGCTTCATTTTTCAAGTCTTTCATTTTTCAGCCGTTATGTCCGCAAAGTATTGGGATGCTCTCCAAGTGAATATCGCAGTCGTTTGGTCAGCTCTTGAAAGTTGCAGGGTGTTTTTGCATTACCGCTAACTCTTGATATAAATTAAATTCTATTGTGATAAAAACGATATAAGTTTTCGTAACAAAATTGTTCAACGATTCTTTCAGGAGTAATTTCTTTGTTAAAATCATTTTTGAAATTGTAATTTGATAAAAATAATGTGGACAAATTCATTAAATTTCTAGCAAGTTGGGGAAAATCGGCAGCACTATAAATTCCGGGAAGCGGTTCAATAGATCCATCAAAATCACTACCGATACATGCTATATTCCAAGCATTTAAATCATGATTGTCGAGCACTATTGCAATATGTTTTATTTGATTCCAAATGATTTCAGCAGATGCGAATGCTATGTTTTTTTTAGAATGTAGTTTTTTTATAATACTTCTTTTTGCTAATCGCCTGCTATCCATTTGAATAGCAAAAAGGCCATTGCTTTGAGCTATTTTCACGAGCTCTTCATCAAAAAAATTAATGTCGGAATCGCTAAAGACTGTTTGAGAATCCAAGGTTTCATTATTTGTCCAAGAAGTTCCTGTTACAGCTCCGTGGCTAATTAAAACAGGGATTTTTTCATCTATAAAGAATTCATCCAAATATTGATAATATTCTTTTCGAGATTTCAGGCTCATGTGTTTCAAATCGGGATAAATTACTTTGCCATTTTTATTATCCAATAAGGCATTCAAAGCTTTAAATCCTAAATCAGTAAAACCGTGGTTTAGCATTTCATTTTGATTGACTAATTTACCCAGTGGATCTAAACTTCTTGCATGACCACAAAAATCATTCGTGAAATTATGAGCAAAAGTTATGGTTAAGGGGGCAATTTCCCAATTTTTTACTTTGTAAATATTTTCAATAATTTCTTTTTCATTTGTTGCTCTTCCATATTTTTCTAAACCAGAATTAAAGACATGCGCTCCTTCAATTGAGAATACAATTGCCGTTTTATTGTGGTTTTCGATTAATTTAAAATCATCTGATTTTTTTGGAAAATACAATTCAACTTCATTGTTCTGTTTGATTGCTTTCAACAGGAAATTATACTCCTTTTCAAGATCTTCAAAATAATTTAGATGTTTTTGGATGTTTCTAATTCGGTAATAACTAATTCCAATAATAGCATTGGCCAAGAATGCAGAAAGACTCCCTTTTCCGAGAAGATTTATAAAAAAACCTTTCTCAAAAGGGTACAATGAAGCAGTAACTAATTTTACATTTCCTTCTTTTAATGACAAAAAATCCGCTTGCGAAAATTTTGCGATACCAAGATTTCGACTGACTAGTTTTCGCAAATAACTGTTTTTTTGTTGAAACCAAATATTTCTTCTTTTCCAACCATAAGGGCTGTCTTCAAAAGAATGTCCATAAGTTTTTAACGATGGATGGCAATGAAAGTCTGCAAATTTGAATTGATTTTCCATAATTCACTACATTGTTTCTTCAAAAAAAATGCGCGTTTGTATTGCGTATTTTTTGATCAATTGATGATGAAGTCTAAATGCTTTTATTAAGGAATAACTTTTATAAGGGAAGTGATGTTCCAGCGCAAATTCTTTAATTATTTCAGTGACTTTTGGCATGTGTACGGAACTGATATTTGGAAATAAATGATGTGCTAAATGATAATTAAAATTATTCATTAGGTATTTTGAGATAAAATTTTCACCAGTAATATCGTTAGTCGTTATAAATTGGTGTCTTATCCAAGAGGTTTGAAGTTTAAAATCTTCAGTTGGAACTGGAAATTCATTGCCAATATTGACGTGTGGAGTGAGCAAAATAACCATTCCTAATAAACTTCCGCAAATCATTTGTACTAAAAAACCAGCTATAGCTTGACCTATTCCAACATTGAAAACAAAAACGGGAATTATGATTATGTAGCTAAAAAACAACAACTTGAAAAACCATAATTTAAAATGTTCTTTTAAAGGGATTTTTACAAACTTCTTGATGTATCGTTTGGAGGAATAAAAATCTCTAAAATCTCTTATCAACAACCAATTCAACAAGAACAGTGGATACAGAAAAAAAATCCAATACTGTTGGTATTTTTGAATAGTCGAATAATTTTCACTCGGCAAGAGTTTGAGAGGTCCTCCTTGTTCAATATCACTGTCCCAGCCAATGATGTTTGGATAATTATGATGCATCCTGATGTGTCTGTTCATCCAAATAAAGCTATTGGCTCCCATACAATCAAAAAAGTACATCATAACTTTATTTTTCCATTTCTTTTCAAATAAAGTCTGGTGGCAAGCTTCGTGAATAAGGTTGACAAAAATTAAAGTGGTCAAAGCTCCAATTAAACCATAAAAAAGAGAGTACAGGATTGGTATTGATTTGTATTGCATAGCCAAATACCAAAAAAGAAAATAAAAAAACGGCAACAAAAAGGCTTTAATCTGGTTTTGATAATTTTTATCTTCTAAATTCAAGCGTTCCTTAACCTTCTCTTTTAGCAGAATGAAATTTTGGTCATCTTCCGTAGATTTTGTAAAAGTCGGCTTTCCAAACATCAGGATAAATGTTTAAAGTTAGTACACGTAAATTTACAAAATATTTTATAACAAAATGATTTTAAGTAATTTAAATAGATTAGCTTATGTAATTCCAGATGTTTTTCTTCTTGGTCAATTCGATGTAAGTGGCTCTCAAAACAGCATTTTCTGGTTTCTGCATCGGTGCATCGTCCTTCAGAATTTTCAGGGCATAATTGCGTGCTAATTGTAGAATATCTCGGTCACGAACAATATCGGCAATTTGTAGATTCAGGACCCCACTTTGTTGCGTTCCCATCAAATCGCCTGGTCCACGGAGTTTGAGATCGACTTCGGCAATTTCGAAACCGTCATTCGTGCCCACCATTGTTTCCATTCGGGTTTTGCTGTCGGCACTCAGTTTGTGGCTCGTCATCAGGATGCAATAACTTTGTTCGGCACCACGACCCACGCGACCCCGGAGTTGGTGGAGTTGCGACAATCCAAAGCGTTCCGCACTTTCGATAATCATCACGCTGGCATTCGGAATATTCACGCCCACTTCAATCACGGTTGTGGCGACCATAATGTTGGTTTTTCCTTCGGCAAAGCGTTTCATTTCTGCATCTTTGTCGGCTGGTTTCATTTTTCCGTGAAGGATGGAAATGGCGTATTGAGGCAACGGAAAATCACGGGAAATGCTTTCGTAACCGTCCATTAAATCCTTGAAATCCATAGTTTTCGATTCTTCGATTAATGGATAGACGATATAAATTTGTCTGCCAATGGCGATTTCGTCCCGAATAAATTTCCAGACTTTCAGACGGTTGCTGTCAAATCGATGCACGGTTTGAATGGGTTTTCGTCCCGGAGGCAATTCGTCAATGACTGAAATATCCAAATCGCCATACAAACTCATCGCTAAAGTTCGTGGAATAGGTGTGGCGGTCATCACCAAAACGTGTGGTGGTATAGCCCCACCAACCTCCCCAGAAGGGAGGCTTTCTAAGATTGAGGTTATTTTTTTTAGTATTTCGTCAGTATTTCCGATTATTTCCTCATTACTAAAACGAATCACTTTGAAACCGAGTTCATTTAAGATTTGAGTTCGCATTTCATCGACTTCCTGCTGTTCAATAGTGTTATGATAGCCGCCATCAACTTCAATAACGAGTTTTTTTTCAATGCATATAAAATCAACAATAAACATATCAATAATATGTTGTCTTCTGAATTTATAAGTTAGGTTATTATTTCTCAAACCCTCCCATAAAACACCTTCAGCTTGTGTACTGTTTTTTTTGTTTTGGTCTTTGAGTTCTTTTAAAAGACTATAAGTTGAAGGTCGGGCAGTCTTGTATTTTTGTACTATATGCTCAACTTCCCTCCTTTGGAGGGACTGAGGGAGGCTTCCTTTCTTCCACAATTTAGAACGTTGTTCCACTCCAAAACGATGTTGCTCGTCAATCACGGCCAAGCCCAAATTATGGAATTTCACCTTGTCTTCCAATAAAGCGTGCGTGCCAATCAGGATGTGCAGACTGCCGTTTTCGAGTTCTTCGTGAATGATTCTTCTAGTTGCAATTTTAGTTGAACCAGTGAGTATTTTTATGTTGATATTCAATTCTTTGGCTAATTCAGTCAAACCGTTAAAATGTTGGTTTGCCAAGATTTCAGTCGGTGCCATCAAGCAAGATTGAAAACCATTGTCTAAGGCAATGAGCATACTCATCAAAGCCACGATTGTTTTCCCTGAACCCACGTCGCCTTGCAGCAATCGGTTCATTTGGGCGTTGCTTCCCATATCGATTCGGATTTCCTTGATGACTCTTTTTTGGGCATTGGTTAGTTCAAAAGGCAAATGATTTTGATAGAAATCATTGAAATATTCGCCCACTTTCGTAAACGGATGTCCTTTGATTTTGTGCTTCCGAATGAGGTTTTTGGTGATTAATTGCAATTGGATGTAGAACAATTCCTCGAATTTTAAACGAAATTGGGCTTTCGCCAAAGCTTCGGCACTTTTTGGAAAATGGATGTTGAATAAGGCCGCATTTTTCGGAATTAGTTTTAATTCGGCTGTTAAATAATCGGGCAAGGTTTCAGCGAATTTGGCTTGGGTTTCCAAGAACAATTGTTGCATCATTTTATTGATTACCCGATTTGAAATTCCTCGGTTCGCCAAGGTTTCCGTCGATGGATAAACGGGTTGCATCGCCGAGCGCAGGCTTTGTTCGTGTTCGCTCATCAACTCGATTTCGGGATGCGCCATATTGAAAGTATTCCCAAAAGAAGTGCATTTTCCGAAAATGACACACATTTCATTGAGTTTCAAACTCTCGCGAATCCATTTGTGGCCTTGAAACCAAACGAGTTCCATTTGCCCAGTATCGTCCACGAAAGTGGCCACCAATCGTTTCTGGTTTTTGCCAAATTCTACGGTTTTGACATTGATGATTTTACCGATAATTTGAACTTCGGCGATATTGTTCTGCAATTCGTTGATCTTGTAATAACGCGTTCTATCAATGTAGCGATTGGGAAAAAAATTGAGCAAATGACCGTATTTATGAATTCCCAATTCCTTGCGCAACAAAGTCCCGCGGTTGGGACCGACGCCTTTGAGGTATTCGATGGGAGTTTCTAGGATGTTTTGCTGCATATTGTTTATTTGGACACGGATGACGCGGATTTACTTCTCTCGACTGCGCTCGAGATGACAAAGACACGGATAAAAACGGATTTTTAATTTGATGAAGCGAAGATAGTTTTTTGTTTGGAAAATAGGAAATACAATTGTTTGGTATTGGAATAGGATAAAGTATATTTGAATTCTTAAATAACTACTAAATGACAACCCATCTCGCACTGCTACGCGGCATCAATGTTTCCGGTCACAATATGATAAAAATGGAGGCTTTGAAAACGACTTTGGAAGCCGTTGGTTTTCAAAATGTGCAAACTTATATTCAATCGGGAAACGTTTTTGTCGATACCGAGGAAGAAAATGCAGCCGCTGTTGGTTTCAAAATTAAGCAGGAAATCTTCAAGGCTTTTGGTCACGAAGTTCCTGTTGTGGTTATTGGCAAAACCGATTTAGAAGCTTGTTTCAAAAATAATCCCTTTTTGAAAGAGGCAGATCTAGACATCAAAAAAATATATGTTGCTTTTATTTCCACAACTTTGAAAAGCGATAGTATGAATGATTTGAAAATGAGTCAGGTAAAACCCGATGAAGCCAGTATTGACGCCAACAGAATTTACATTAAATATGCCGTTGGAGCAGGAAAAACACGTTTTGACCAGAAATACATCGAGAAAAAATTAAATGTAACGGCAACGATTCGGAATTGGAATACCGTGACACAATTGTTGAAATTGTTTGAAGAATTATAAAAACAGCTGTATAAAATCAATTAGAAACTTTTTATGTCCTTATTTAAAAACAGGTACCGAACAGAATCAAACCGATTGAAGAATTGGGATTATTCCAGTGAGGCTATCTATTTTATCACCTTGGTTTCCAGAAACAGGGAATGTATTTTTGGGGTCATTGAAAATGACAAAATGGTATTAAGTGATAAGGGTAAAATTATTGAAAAGGAGTTATTGAAATCAATTATCATTAGAGAACGTTGGTTTTTTCATAATTGGGTTATTATGCCCAATCATATTCATTTGTTAATTGAAATTAAATTGGATTCATCTGTTATTTTTCCATCATCCAACGTAGAGACGCACTGCAGTGCGTCTCTACATGAACGTGAAATTGAAACCAACCACCCAAAATTATCCCGAAAACCCAATTCCATTTCGTCATTTGTTGCCACATTCAAATCGGTTACGACCAAACAAATTATTGAATTGATTGAAAACAAGGATGGAGAATCCGTTTGGCAATCCAATTATCACGATCATATCGTCCGAAATTATAATTCATTCGATACTATATATCATTATATAAAAAACAATCCCAAGAATTGGAATTCAGATTCGATAAATATTGATTAAAATGAAATACCTTTTTCTGCTCATTTCCACTTTAGTTATTGCACAACAAACCAAGTCGGTTGATTTCAAATCGGTTTATGGTCAATTAACCATCAATCCTACTGAAAAATCAGTTTCGGGTGCAGTTCGGTATTGGTTTACGGTTTTGAAATCGGTAGACACGTTGAAAATTGATGCCCAAAATATGACGTTTTCTGAAGTAGAATTGAACGAGAAGAAGATCGCATTTACCACCAATGGCAAACAACTTTTGTTGATTCATCCGTTCCAAAAAGGGAAAAATATTTTAAGCTTTGAATATAAAGCGATTCCCAAACAAACTTTATATTTTGTGGGTTCCGAAGCGACCCATAATTTACAAATTTGGACACAGGGACAAGGGAAATACACCAGCCATTGGTTTCCGAGTTTTGACGATGTGAATGAAAAGTTGATTTTTAATTTAGAAGTTGTTTTCGATTCCAAATATCAGGTGATTTCGAATGGAAAATTGTACCGTAAATTGGAAAATAACAATTCGACTTATTGGAAATACACAATGCAAAAACCGATGAGCTCTTATTTATTGATGCTTGCCATTGGAAAATTCGACAAGAAAATGGAGCTTTCAAAATCTGGAATTCCTTTAGAAATGTATTTTGAGCCCAATACTTTGTCCAAATTTGAACCAACTTATCGCTATTCTAAACGAATTTTTGATGTTTTGGAAAAAGAAATAGGAGTGAAGTATCCTTGGAAAATATACAAACAAATTCCAGTTCGCGATTTCTTGTATGCCGGAATGGAAAACACTTCGGCGACGCTTTTTTCGAATCGGTTTGTTGTGGATTCCATTGGTTTTGAGGATCGAAATTATACCAATGTCAATGCTCATGAATTAGCGCATCAATGGTTTGGTGATTTAATAACTGCCGAAGAGGGTAAAGATCATTGGCTGCAAGAAGGGTTTGCGACTTATTATGCGTTACTGGCCGAAAAGGAACTATTCGGGGAGGATTATTTTTATTCCAAGCTGAATGACTATGCAAAACTACTTCAACAAGCGTCCAAAACCGATACGATTCCAGTCTTGAATGCCAAAGCGAGTTCGTTGACTTTTTATCAAAAAGGAGCTTGGGCATTACATGTCTTGGAAGAGGGAATAGGTGAAAAATCTTTTAAAAAAGCAGTAAAAAATTATCTTAAGAAATATGCTTTCCAAAATGTAAATACACAGGATTTTCTCGCCGAAATCAAGAAAGTTTCTAATTTTGATTTGGATAATTTTAGCAAAGTATGGCTTGAAAAACCTGGTTTTGATATGCATATTGCCAATGATTTACTATCTAAAAACAAATCGATTCAAACACTTTTTGAAATAGAGAAACTACGAAATATACCCTTGTCTGCTAAAAAAGATTTCTTTATTAGCATAATGCAATCTGATGCTTATTTTTCAGTTAAAGAAGCTATTGTTGCCCAATTAGAAAACGAAAAATTTGAAGATAAAAAGGAGTTGTTGCGACTCGCTTTGGTAACTCATAATTGGCAAGTGCGTCAAGCGGTTGCTGTAACTTTGAATGCTATTCCTGAAGAATTTCGATTGGATTACGAAACGCTTTTGGACGACAAATCCTATCAAACTCAGGAAGTCGCTTTGTATAATTTATGGCAAGATTTTCCGAATAATCGAATTAATTATTTAGAAAAATCAAGAAATTGGATGGGATACAATGATTATAATTTAAGAATTTTATGGTTGTTTCTTTCCATTGCGACCAAACAAGATTCGATTGATAAAAAACTGTTAATCAATGAATTGGAAAATTACGCCTCCATAAACTACGAAGCATCGACACGACAAAATGCATTAGGGAAATTGTTGGCTTTAGATTTGAAAAACGATAGTGTTTTGATAAATTTAGTGAATGCAACAACACATCATCAGTGGCAATTTTCTAAATTTGGAAGAGACAGCATTCGAACTTTATTGAAAAATCAGCAAATGCGAGTTTCATTCGAACGCATTTTGCCTGATTTGAATGAAAAAGAACAATTTCAATTGAATCGCTTGTTGAGAGAATAAACTACCACAACTGGCTTACTTCGTTTTTGAGAAATGCCAAAGCAACGCTACTCGGTGATTGTTTTGTCAATAAATCGTTGAGAATAAATTCTCGCAACTGATGAGCATCATTGATTTTTTCGTTCTTTGCAGCCAAAAGAATCATTTGAATGGTGGCATTTTTGGAAGTGGTAATGGTCGACCAACATTCTTCTGAAACATAGATTTGTTGTGCTAAATTGTGTTCGTATTCTTGTTCGATTTGGGCAATGACAAAGTTTTGATAATCCGTTTTATTTTCTGAAATAGGAGAAATTCGAACCAATAATTGACTTGGATTGATGCGTTCTAAAAAAAGCGTCATACGCTCATAAGCTTGCAAACGCAGGGATAAAGTGTCTGGTTTGGTTTCTTTTTGCAACAAATAGTTTCTTTTTGCATTTTCGTTTTTGGTGTACAGTTCGAAGAAACTATAGGCAACAAAAGCCATTATTAGGGTTGGTAAACTGTAACTTATCAATTCTATTATTCGTGTTGAATCCATTGGAAATTTGAGATTATTTTTAAAATTTTTATCCAAAGACAAATTAACGAATAAACCAATAAACTTATAGTACATTTGCTGAAATTTTATTAAAAAATGGAATCTTACATTCTAATTTTACTCTGTCTGGCAGCTTTTGTGGCAGGATTTATCGATGCTATCGTTGGAGGAGGAGGATTGATTCAAACTCCTGTTGGATTAATTTTGTTGCCCAATCTTCCCGTTTCTACCGTCATTGGATCCTTGAAAGTACCTGCTTTTAGTGGCACCTCTTTTGCCGCTTATCAATACCTGAAAAAGGTGGATATGAACTGGAAATTATTGGCTATAATGATGATTTTGGCATTTCCATCGGCTTTTTTGGGTTCGACTTTGTTGACCTATGTGAGCAATGATTTTATGAAACCTCTATTGCTGGTCGTGCTTTCTCTTTTGGTGGTTTATACCTATGCTCAGAAAAATTTTGGACAACATATTGTGAAAACACATTCGGCTCGAACACAGGTTTTTTATGCTGTTCTCATCAGTTTTGTGGTTGGTTTTTATGATGGTTTTATTGGACCTGGAACCGGAAGTTTCTTGGTTTTGGCCTTTATAGCTTTGATGGGATTCGATTTTTTGCACGCTTCTGCTAATGCTAAAATGGTCAATCTGGCGACTAATTTTGGTTCGATTTGTTTGTTTATGCTGAAAGGTAAAATCATTTGGGCGATTGCGATTCCAATGGCATTTAGTAATGCTTTTGGCGGCTGGTTGGGTGCCAAATTGGCCATAAATAAAGGGAACAAGTTTATCCGAATCTTCTTTTTGGTTGTAGTTATTGGTACGCTGATTCGGTTTGCCTATGACGTTTTTTATAAATAAATTCGATAAAAAAAACTCCTCAAAAAAGGAGTTTATTCGAAAAAGTCGAAATATTATTTTAAGTCTGTACCTCAATATAGAGTGATTTTTAAAATTAAAAACTTTTAAACCATTAAGAAATTAAGTTTCATTAAGTCTTAACTTACTTAATTTCTTAATGGTTTAAATAATATTTTTTATATTTTTAAATATTTCTATTTGATAAAACCCAGACAATTACAGTCGAAATTTTATTTCTTTATAACTTTGTCCAAAACTGCTTTTTCAGGATAATTTATCACATTAAGAGTGATTTCTTGATTTTGAACTGTCTTTCCTTCAATGACATAGAGTTTGCCGTTTCCGACAGGAATATTGCTTTTGTCAAAATCGACATCGCCATATTTCAAACAATTTTTGATATCGATGGTGTCAATCCATTGTTCGGCTAAAACCCGCGACGCTTCATCTGAATAATGAAAAGGTTTATTTCTTAAATCATTTAGAACTCGAGCATTTGGAAAATAATTGCAACGGGTATCTTTTCCGCTGAATATGGCAGCAACAACAAATAATCCCATTATTAACCCTACTAAATAATAGGCAAAGCGATGTACAAACTTCATATTTTAATTTTTGGCAAATATAAAAGAAACTTTAGTTAAAACACGATTAAATTTATATCGCTATTGGGTAAATCAAACCAATCGCCAATCGCTTTGTTGGTCAGGATTCCGTGGTAAAAATAGACTCCATTTTTCAAACCGTGATTGCATCGAATAGCACTTTCGATTCCGCCATCTTCGGCAATTTGCAACAAATAAGGAGTGATGATATTGCTGATAGAAAGCGATGCCGTTTTGGAATATCGAGAGGGAATATTGGGTACACAATAATGCAAAACGTTATTTTTGACAAAGGTTGGTTTCTCGTGTGATGTTACTTCCGAAGTTTCAAAACAACCTCCAGTATCAATGCTCACATCGACAATTACGGCTCCTCTTTTCATATGTTCAACCATAGTTTCGGTAACAATTACTGGGCAACGTTCCTTACCACGCATCGCTCCGATAGCCACATCGCATCTTCTCAAAGCTTTCAATAACGATTTGGGTTGAATGGTTGAAGTGAAAATTCGTTGATTCAAATTGTTTTGCAAACGGCGTAGTTTTCGAATCGAATTGTCAAAAACTTTCACATTGGCACCCAATCCAATAGCGGTTTTTGCGGCAAATTCGCCCACAGTTCCAGCTCCAAGAATCACCACATCAGTAGGAGGGACGCCAGTAATATTGCCAAATAATAATCCTTTTCCGAATTCATTGGTAATCATCAATTCGGCAGCAATCAAAATAGAGGCAGTTCCTGCAATTTCGCTCAAAGATTTCACGGCTGGATAGGAACCATCTTCGTCTTTGATGTATTCTAATGCGAGAGCGGTTATTTTTTTCTTAGCCAAAGCTTCAAAATAGGTTTTCTTCCTCGTTTTGATTTGAATGGCCGAAATGATAATCGAATTGGGATTCATCATTTCTATTTCTGCCAAACTTGCGGGTTCAACTTTCAATAGCATCGGACAGCTAAAAACTTTCTTGGTGTCATTCGTTATTTCGGCTCCTGCATTGGCATATTCTTTGTCCGAATAACTCGAACTTTCTCCGGCTCCAGCTTCAATCATTACGCGATGCCCTTGATACGTCAACGAATTTACAGCATCAGGCGTCAGGCAAATGCGACGCTCTTGATAGCTGGTTTCTTTGGGAATTCCAATGAAGAGTTCGCTTTTGTGTCTTGCTATTTCCAGTTTTTCTTCCTGAGGTAATAACTGTTGCTTCGTGAATGGAGATATTGCCATTGTTTAGTGAAAATTAGAGGTACAATTTACATAAAAAGTTTAAAATAGGACTATTTTGATGGATTAAAATTCAGGACAAACGCACCATTCATTATTTTACACAAATTACACGAATTATCACAAATTTAAAAATTGAATTTGCTTCGACTGGTAACATCTCTTAGGTCACAGATTTTTCTGTCTTTAGTAGATTTGTGCAATTTTATTTAATTCAAAATTTGTGTCAATTCGTGAAATCTGTGTCAGATTTTTAAATTAACGATAAAGATCGTTTTCCATCAGCAAGCAATGATATTGTAATCACCGAATGCGAATCTGGAATAAGATTAGGTATTTTTTCAGCCCATTCGATAAAACACCAATGGCCAGAATAAAAATATTCGTCAGCACCCATATCCAAGGCTTCTGTTTCAATTTTCAATCTATAAAAATCAAAATGATAAACAATTTGATTATTAGTAGTTTGGTATTCGTTAACTAAAGAAAAAGTGGGACTACTGGTGGCACCATTTACACCAAGATTTTTAGCCAAAGCTTTAATCAAAGTAGTTTTTCCAACGCCCATTTCTCCGTGAAAAAGTATTACTTTGTTCGGATTTTGTGCTATAATTTGCTGTGCAACTTCATTAATTTCGTCTAATGAAAAAGTAATATTCATTCTATTTTAAAGTTTATTTTTAATCAAATCTGCAATCTACCTTCTGTATTCTGCTATCTGCAACTTGCCTTCTGCTATCTGCAATCTGAATTACTTAGGGTTAAAAATCAAAAACGGAATAATCATTTCTTCCAACGAAATTCCACCGTGTTGATACGTGTTTTTATAATAACTCACATAATGATTGTAGTTGTTCACGTAGGCCAAAAACAAATCATTTTTTGCAAAAATATAAGAACTGCTCATATTTATGGTAGGCAAACCAATATTTTTTGGATCTTTCACCGCATAAACATCTTTTTGTTCATACGTCAAACTACGACCTGTTTTGTAGCGTAAATTCAGGCTCGTGTTCTTATCTCCAATAACTTTCGAAGGATTTTTTACGTTTATGGTTCCGTGATCGGTGGTCAAAATCAATTTGAAACCTAATTTTTGCGCTTGCTGAATGATTTCTAAAAGAGGTGAATTTTTGAACCAACTCAAGGTCAGCGAGCGATACGCTTTATCATCAGAAGCGAGTTCTTTAACCACATCCATCTCGGTTTTGGCGTGCGAAAGCATATCGACAAAATTGTAAACTACCGTAACCAAATCGTTATTTTTCAAGGCTTTGAAGCTTTCAACAAGTTTTTTTCCTCCAGCAAGATTGGTAATTTTAAAATAATCTTGTTTGATATTCAATCCCAATCGTTTGAGTTGTGCGGCTAAAAATTCGGCTTCATACAAGTTTTTACCTCCTTCTTCGGGATCATTTTTCCAATATTGTGGAAACTGTTTCTCCATTTCAAGTGGCATTAATCCTGAGAAAATAGCGTTTCTGGCATATTGTGTTGCCGTTGGTAAAATAGCATAATAAGGAACTTCTTTTTCCAGTTTGTAATGATTTCCTATTACGTTTTCAAACACTTTCCATTGGTCGTAACGTAAATTATCAATAACAACAAACAAAATTGGTTTGTCTTTTTTGACAATTTCAGGAACTACTAATTCGCGGAACAAAGTGTTGGATTGTATGGGCTTATCGGCTTTGGGAGCAAACCAATCTTCATAATTGCGCTCGATGAATTTCCCGAATTGCGAATTGGCTTCGGCTTTTTGCGATTCTAATATTTCTATCATACCTTGGTCGTCGATGTTTTCGAGTTCGAGCTCCCAGAAAATCAATTTTTTGTACAATTCTACCCAATCTTCATAGGAATTGACCATCGCCATTTCCATAGAAATTTTGCGAAATTCTTTCTGATAATCCAAAGTTGTTTTTTGCGAAATCAATCTCGAATGATCCAAATTCTTCTTCAAACTCAACAAAATCTGGTTCGGATTGACCGGTTTTATCAAATAATCGGCAATTTTGGAGCCAATGGCTTCCTCCATAATATACTCTTCTTCGCTCTTGGTAATCATAATCATCGGGATAGATGATTTTTTTTCCTTCATTTCCGAAAGGGTTTCCAAGCCGCTCATTCCGGGCATATTTTCGTCCAAAAAGACAATATCAAAGTTTTCGCTATCAAAAATATCAATGGCATCACGACCGTTGTTGCAAGTGGTGACACTGTAATTTTTCTTTTCCAGAAATAAAATATGTGGTTTTAGGTAGTCAATTTCGTCATCGACCCAAAGTATTTTTATCTTGTCCATAATTGTAAGTAAATAGTATTCAAAAGTAATAAATCTTATGCCAAATTACTTTTTTTATATAGGGAATTGGGCAATCGGATGATAATTTAATATTATTTTAAGGTATTGCTTTTAAAAATAAATCCAAATTTTTATTTGGGCGTGCCACCGTCTCCGCAAGCTCCGTCGCTGTCGGGCTGTTCGCTGTATCTCTCCGTTGCACTGCGAGGATGCCGCTTCCATCCCTCACGCAAGAAGAATTGGTAAACTGTCGATTTTCATAATAGAACTTATAAAATCAATAAAAATTATATTTGTATTTTGTAGGAATTATTTAATATATTTGGGGGAGAATAATTTGTGGTTTTGTCAAATATTTAAAAAAAAACGAAATAGAAATGAAAGAATTTGAAAAAATAGAAATAAATGAAAAGTCTATAAATGAATATTCTAAAATATTTATTGAGCAATGTAAAAGCAATCAATTTTATAACAAGAATGTGTTTTTTACAGAAAATCTTCGTGGTTCAAAATATAATCAATTTCAAGTAATTGGAAATTTAGGTGGTTTTCCAACGCAAACTGAATTTATTGGTGATACAGATTTTTTTATAATTTCTGACTTTGATTTTGAAGAATTGAAAAATGGAAATGTTGCTAAAAAAATAATAGAATTAGAGAAAAGCTATAATTCTAAAGGAAAAAAACATACTAAATTAAAAATCTTAACTGAAAAGGTTTTATTAGAACACATTCATCAAAGATGTTCAGAAATAAATGACCAAGTTACATTAAACTTAATTAAAGATTTAATATGAATTTTTTAGCAATTGATGTAGAAACTGCTAACGCAGATTATTCGAGCATTTGTCAAATTGGAATTGCAGAATTTAAAAATGGAGAAATAATCGATAAATGGAAAGTCTTAATAAATCCAGAAGATTATTTTGATCCATTTAACGTTTCAATTCACGGAATTAGTGAAAAAGATGTTAAGAATGCTCCAACTTTCAAACAAGTATATGAAGAATTAAATAATCGTTTGAACGGCAAAATTACTATTCATCATATGCCTTTCGATAGAATTGCAATCAATAGAGCTTGTGATTGCTATAATTTGGAACATACAAGTCCAAAATGGTTAGATAGTGCCAAAATAGTTAGAAGAACTTGGACAGATTTTGCACATAGTGGTTACGGTCTTTCAAACATTGCAAAACATTTAAATATATCCTTTGAACATCACGATGCTTTGGAAGACGCAATTACAGCTGGAATTGTGGTTGTTAAAGCAAGTATAATGTCAAATTTGACAATTGAAGAATGGTTTAAACGTGTTGGTCAACCAATTTTTAATTACAAAAAGGGTTCATCGAGCATTTATTTAGAAGAAAACCCAGAAGGACAATTTTATGGTGAAAATATTGTTTTTACTGGAGCATTATCGATTCCTAGAAGTGAAGCAGGAATAATTGCATCAAAAATAGGTTGTAAAGTAACAAATTCAGTTACAAAAACCACAACAATGTTAGTTGTTGGTTTACAAGACGATACAAAACTTGCTGGATATGAAAAAAGTTCTAAGCACAGAAAAGCAGAAGAGTTAATTGAAAAAGGAATTAGCATTAGAATTTTATCTGAAAATGATTTTGTAGAAATCTGTAATTTATCAGAAAACGAATAAAAAACATCTGTCAATAGATCATATGAAGTCTCCCGACTTCGTTCCCAGACCCATAAAAACAACCTCAATGAACAAAAAGACTTTAATTTTAATCGGTTTTATTGCACTCAAATTTGTGTTGCAATACATACTGATTAGTCCAGCCTACGATTTGCAACGGGATGAATATTTGCATCTCGAACAAGCCAATCATTTAGCTTGGGGATTTCAGTCGGTGCCACCATTTACTTCTTGGATTTCGTATTTGATTCTGTTATTGGGAAACTCAGTTTTTTGGATAAAATTTTTTCCGGCATTATTTGGAGCATTGACCCTTTATGTGGTTTGGAAAGCCATTGAAGCACTGAACGGAAATACATTTGCACTGATTTTAGGAGCCACTTGTGTTTTGTTTTCAGCTCTTTTACGACTTAATATACTCTATCAACCCAACTCTTTTGATGTGTTGTGTTGGACCAGTATTTATTTTGTCCTCATCAAATATTTCAAAACAGAAAACACAAAATGGCTTTTTATAGGAGCTGTAGTTTTTGCGTTAGGATTCTTGAATAAATACAATATTGTGTTTTTAGTTGTGGGGTTATTTCCTGCCATACTCTTAACAAAAGAGCGAAAAATAGTGCTGCAACCTAAACTCTATTTGGCTTTGTTGATTACACTGTTGCTTATTTTGCCTAACTTGTGGTGGCAGTACAACCATAATTTTCCGGTTATTGGTCATATGAAGGAATTGGCAGAAACACAATTGGTTAATGTAAACAGAATTGATTTCTTGAAGGCTCAATTTCTATTTTACATAGATTCCATTTTTGTGATTTTTTCCGCTTTTTATGCCTTACTTTTTTACAAACCCTTTAAGCAATATCGTAGCTTCTTTTGGAGCATTATTTTTACTTTAGTGGTTTTTATGTACTTCAAAGCCAAAGATTATTACGCCATTGGAATTTACCCCATTTACATTTCATTTGGAGCCGTTTATCTGGAATCTATTTTGCAAGACGGTTGGAAAAAGTACTTAAAGCCTGTATTAATCAGTATTCCACTGTTGTTATTTATTCCTTTTTACAAAATTGGATTTCCTAACAAAAGCCCTGAATACATTGTGCAACATCAAGATCCTTATAGAAAATTAGGGATGCTTCGTTGGGAAGACGGCAAAGAACACGCCTTGCCACAAGACTTCGCCGATATGTTGGGTTGGAAAGAATTGGCAACAAAAGTGGATAGTGTTTGTGCCCAATTACCAAACCTGGATCAAACCCTGATTTTGTGCGACAATTATGGGCAAGCAGGAGCCATAAACTATTACACCAAAAACAAAAAAATAGTAGCTCAATCTTTTGACGCCGACTACATCAATTGGCTTCGTTATGATAAAAAAATAGTGGATGTTGTTCTGGTAAAGGAAAGCAATGACGAAGACAAAAACCGCAAAACCGAAATTCCGTTGTTTGACAAAGTATATTTGGCAAGCCAAAGAATTAATAAGTTTGCTAGGGAAGATACGATTTCAATTTATGTACTTCGTGGGGCTAAAGTAGATATCAACAAGCGAATAAAAGATGAGGCAGATAGAGAGAAAAACTAGCGGTAACAAAACTCGCTCCGCAAAGTCTCCAAAATTGAGGATGTGCTGTTCAGCCCCTGAACTACTTAATTAAAACAGAATTAATAAACTTAGTATTTTTTAACTTAAACTTTTAACATCAGTCATAAATTTATTTTCACAGAAAGACTTCCTTATTAAAGTATTCAAAAATTATGGTAATTTTGATTGAATATTAATGATGATTCTTTCACTGTTTTCAATAATGTAAAACAATACTTTAATAAAAAACGCTGTTATGAAATCAAATTACCCTTACGTACTTGCTGTAATTTCAGCACTAATTGTCCCCTTTATCCCTGAGATTGAACCCTTACCAATCACCCGTGGCTTTATTTATCTTTTTGCCGGAGGCTTATTCGGCTTTCTTTGGCCGAAAGAATCTTGGAGATGGGGAGTATGGATAGTGGGACCTATATTTGGGCTAACAGGATTAAGTGTTCTCTTCGCTGGGCAATTGGATATGTTCTTAAAAAAGGATTTGCCTATCCTGCTTGCTGCAATTATCGCTGCATGCCTAGGGAGTTTTCTTTTAGCTCGATTCAAAAATAATCGAACAAAAGGGGCTAATAAATAAATATATAATACTAAAAAAACAATTCTTCTAAACCTCGATCCGCTGAGTCTCCGACTTTGAGAATGTGTATGTCAGTCTCTGACTGAAATAAAAATAGTATTATTTAAAACAAAATTGGTTGAATACCGAGAATCGCTACCTCAAAGTCGGTTCTGATAGTTATTTGAATTGTGGAGCGGGATATTAAAGTTTGTTTTCTATCTTTGAATCAGCATAATAGAAAGTAAAAGATTTTCGATAAAAGAAAAATAATTTAAAAACCAATAAAAGTTATGGCACTTATCAATCCTTACATCAACTTCAACGGAAATGCTGAAGAAGCTTTTAACTTTTACAAATCAGTTTTTGGCGGAGAATTCGCAAAAGTGATGTGTTTCAAAGACTTATCAGACCCTGGATTTCCAATTTCCTCAGCCGAAGAACATAAAATAATGCACATTGCTTTGCCTATTGGGAAAAACATTTTAATGGGCAATGATATTCCAGAATTTATGGGACAAGTAAACGAAAACGAAAACAGATCCAAAATAGCAATTAGCGCAGAAACTCGTGAAGAGGCCGAAAAACTATTTAATGGTCTTTCTGAAGGCGGAAATGTTGAAATGCCTATGGAAGATAGTCCTTGGGGTTCCTATTTTGGAATGTTTAGAGATAAATATGGTATCGAATGGATGATAGATTTTGATCCAAAATATAACGGGCAAATATAACGAAAAGTTATTTTAGGACGGGGCAACTCCATAGCAAAGTCTGGTCAAAGCCCCATCAAAGCCTAGGCTGTGGTACCCCTAAAAAGAGTCTTCTTTTTATAAATAGTCTTGCAAAAAGGAAATTCATTATATTTCCAACTCCCATAAATAGCCATTTTACCAAAGAAAAACCTCGTCTAATTAACAATAAACGAGGTTCTCTTTTCAACAATATAATTAATCTAACTATTCACTGGTTTCCAAAGTCCATATCCGCCATTCAAATTCACGGAATAAATATTGTGATTTCTTAAAATGCGTTGCGCCAAATAACCTCTCAAACCAATCTGGCAATAAATCACATACTTCTTGTTTTTATCAAAGAAATCCAAGTTTTCCCTCAAAGTATCCACATCCATATTAATGGCATTGGGAATCGCACCGTTTTCAAATTCGGTTTTGGTTCTAACATCAATCAGAGTCGCTTTTTCAGTCAAAAGATAGTCGTCCAATTGGTCGTAATTGATGAAACGTACATCGTCGTTCAGCATATTTTCGGCCACATACCCCAGAATGTTCACAGGATCTTTAGCAGAATTATAGGGTGGAGCATAGGCTATTTCTATTTCTTGTAAATCATAAATAGTCAAATTTCCTTTGATCGCCGTAGCAATCACATCAATTCGCTTATCAACACCTTCTTGTCCTAAAGCTTGTGCACCATAAATGGTTCCGTCTTCGCCAAAATTCATTTTCAGGACAATATTCGTAGCTCCGGGATAATAACTGGCGTGATTGGCACGAGTTACAGTCACAGTGCGGTAGGGAATAGCATAACGTTTCAATAATTTTTCGTTGAGTCCTGTGGCTGCAACAGTCAAATCGAAGAATTTGATGATGGAAGTTCCCAAAGTTCCTGAGTAGGGAATTTTGTTTCCTCTGCTGATATTGTCGGCTACAATTCGCCCTTGACGATTCGCTGGCCAGGCTAGTGGAATCAATACTTTGGCTTTATTGATAAAATGCGAAACTTCTATAGCATCGCCCACAGCATAAATATTCGGATCAGAGGTTTGCATAAAATCATTCACGGCAATTCCGCCAGTAACCCCTAATTCCAATCCTGCGGCTTTCGCCAATGCGTTTTCAGGTTTCACGCCAATGGCAAACACTACAGCATCAGCCAAAATAGTTTTGCCTGTATTCAATTTTAATTCGATTTCATTTCCCTTTTCCTCGAAAGCTTCGACACCAGTATTGATTAGAATATTCAGATTTTTGGCAAAAGCATGATGTTGTACCATTTTGGCAAATTCATAATCCACAGGAGCCATAACTTGGTTTCCCAATTCGATTACAGAAACATTTAAGCCTTTCTCAACCAAATTTTCAGCAACTTCCAATCCAATGAAACCGCCACCAACCACAGCAATATTCTTCAAATTCTTGGTTTTTGCAATGATTCTGTCCATATCGGCTACATTGCGAAGGGTCATTATTTTATCGGAATCGATTCCCGGAATCCCAGGTCGGAAAGGTTCTGCGCCCGGAGACAACAATAATGTATCGTAGGATTCAGTATAAGTTTCTTTGGTAATTGTATTTCGAACTTCAACCGTTTTTTCTTCTTTGTTGATTTTTATAACTTCATTAAAAATACGCACATCCAAGTTGAATCTTGTTTTTAAGGAAGTCGGAGTGTGCAATAATAACTTAGAACGTTCGGCAATAACACCTCCAATATGATAGGGAAGTCCACAATTGGCAAAACTGACGTGCTCTCCTTTTTCAAAAATAATGATTTCGTCTTCTTCACTCAGTCTTCTCAATCTTGCAGCAGCAGTTGCACCACCGGCAACTCCACCTATAATTAGTATTTTCATCTGTTGATTATTATTGTATTTTTAATGAAGCAAATTTCTGAAAAATGTTTGTTGTTATTTGTAGCTTTTGTTACATAAATCGAAATGATTTCAAATAAAAAAGGTAAAATCAACAAAAAGGCTTAAATACGAAACGATTAGTCAAAGTGTTTGCTCTTTATATTTTTTAAATGGAAATTTTTAGCGAAATTTACGTCGAAATAAAATCTAAAACCCATAATGAAAGAATTACTCAAAAACACTTACGGATATCTATTTGAAGATAAATTGATAGAGGAAATTGTAGAAACTTCATTGCTACGTGATTTCAAAGAAGGGGATATTCTAATTGATTTTGGTGATTCGATACGAAAAATGCCTTTGCTAATTTCAGGAGCCATTAAAATATTGCGTGAGGATTTTGACGAAGGAGAATTGTTGTTGTATTTTATTGAAAAAGGTGATACTTGTGCGATGACAATGGCGTGTTGCTTGGGCGAAACCAAAAGCGAAATTAGAGCCGTTGCCGAAACCAAAGGACAGCTAGTTATGATACCAGTTAGCAAAATGGAAGATTGGTTAGGAAAGTACAAAAGCTGGAGAAACTACGTTTTTAACAGTTATAACAATCGTTTAAAAGAAATGCTTTCAGCTATTGATAATCTGGCATTTATGAATATGGACGAACGGTTACTGAATTATTTGAATGACAAGTCAAAAGTGGTCAGATCCAATGAAATTCATTCGACCCATCAGGAAATTGCTTATGACTTGCACACTTCCAGAGTTGTAGTTTCCCGCTTGCTCAAAGCATTGGAAAACAAAGGCAAAATAAGCTTAAAAAGATCTTCGATTGTATTGCTGAAATGAAGTAACATTTGTTACATAATTGGGATATTAAATACCCTAATTTTGTGAATATAAAATTTCATAAATGGAAATGTCCCAATTCATAGGATACATCTTAGCGGTTTTTGTAGGTATGACCCTCGGAATGTTAGGTAGCGGCGGTTCCATACTTTCGGTTCCTATTTTGGTTTATGTGATGGGAATCGAACCAACATTGGCCACAGCCTATTCTTTATTTGTAATTGGCACCACTTCATTAGTTGGCGGAATTCACAAAGCCAAACAAAAATTAGTCGATTTCTATAAAGTTATTTTGTTTGGGATTCCGGCAATAGTATCCGTTTTTGTTACTCGAAAAATTCTCGTTCCCCGAATTCCAGAAATTATTTTTTCGTCTGATAATTTCATTTTGACTAAGTCCATTCTTATTATGGTTGTTTTTGCCATTGTTATGATTTTTGCCTCGGTTCGAATGATAAAACCTTTTAAAGAAAAAATAGTTGTCGAGGACGTACAACTCAATTATTTCAAAATAGCTCTAATGGGAATTTTAATTGGGCTTGTTTCTGGATTTGTGGGAGCAGGAGGAGGCTTTTTGATTGTTCCTACTTTGCTGTTTTTTGCCAAAACACCAATGAAAATGGCAGTTGGAACCTCACTTTTTATTGTTTCAGCGCAATCCTTAATTGGTTTTACAGGCGATATAATGAGTAATCAAATTATTGACTGGAAACTACTGGAATACTTTACTTTAGCCTCTATAATTGGTATCTTTATTGGCAATTTTATTGCTAAAAAGGTGGAAGACGAAAAGCTTAAAACCAGTTTTGGTTGGTTTGTACTTGCTATGGGAATTTACATCATCATAAGAGAACTTTTCCTATCTTAATAATTTCCTAAAATGTGACTTGAGGAAACGGAATAGATAAAAAAATAAATAAATTTACAGTATAAAACACTTTGAAAAATGAAAATTAAACAAATTTATACAGGTTGTTTAGCACAAGGTGCTTATTATATAGAAAGTAAAGGCGAAGTTGCCATTATTGATCCGTTGCGTGAAGTACAGCCTTACATCAATAAAGCCAATAAAAATAATGCAAAGATTAAGTATATTTTTGAAACTCATTTCCACGCCGATTTTGTAAGTGGTCACGTTACTTTAGCTGAAAAAACAGGGGCTCCAATCATTTTTGGACCCACTGCCAATCCTAGTTTTAAAGCCCATATTGCCACAGATGGTGAAGTATTTCGTTTAGGAGAAATCACCATAACCGTTTTGCATACTCCGGGTCACACTTTAGAAAGCGTGTGCTATCTTTTGAAAGACAAAAACGGAAAAGATTATGCGCTTTTTAGTGGCGATACTTTATTTTTGGGAGATGTGGGGCGTCCCGATTTAGCTCAAAAAGCGGCGGATATGACTCAGGAACAATTGGCTGGAATTTTATACGATAGTTTGCGAAACAAGGTAATGACTCTGGCAGATGATGTAATTGTTTATCCCGCTCACGGTGCCGGAAGTGCTTGTGGTAAAAATTTAAGCAAAGAAACTATTGGTTCTATTGGTGACCAAAAGAAAACCAATTATGCGCTTCGTGCCAATATGACTAAGGAAGAATTTATCAAGGAAGTTACGGATGGTTTATTGCCGCCACCTTCTTATTTTCCGATGAATGTGAAGCTCAACAAAGAAGGATATGAAAATGTAGAAGACATTATTAGCGAAGCTATTGCTTATGATGCAGAAACTTTTGAATTAGTTGCCAATAAAATCGATACCGTTATTCTTGATGTTAGACACCAGGATGATTACTGCAAAGGACATATTCCACAGTCGATATTCATTGGAATTGACGGCGATTTTGCGCCTTGGGTTGGTGCTTTAATTCCAGATATCAAACAACCAATTCTTTTAGTAACTCCAGTCGGAAGAGAGGAAGAAAGTATTACACGTTTGGCTAGAGTAGGCTATGACAATACTTTAGGCTACTTGAAAGGTGGATTTGAAACCTGGAAAAATGAAGGATTAGAATACGACACCGTAAATTGGGTTACTGCCAATAGTCTAGAAGAATTGATGGAAGAAAATGTTCCCGTTTTTGATGTTCGAAAAGAAGGAGAATTTACCGCTGAGCATGTCGAAGGAGCTTATTCTACTCCTTTGGATTTCATCAATGATCATATTGCCGAATTTCCAAAAGAAGAAGAATTTTATGTTCATTGTGCCGGTGGATATCGTTCGGTGATTGCCGCTTCCATATTAAAAGCAAGGGGATATCATAACATCGTAAATGTTTTAGGTGGATTTGCCTCTATCAAAAAAACAGCAATAAAAACTACCAATTATGTATGTCCGTCAACATTAAAATAAAATGAAAAATCTACTATTTACAAATTGGCATGCGATGAGATGGGTGAGATTGGCTTTTTCCCTTTTTTTATTCGTTCAAGCCTACACCACTAGAGAATGGTTTTTTATAGCATTCGGATTGTTTTTTTTATTTCAGGCTGTTTTTAATTTAGGCTGTGGGCCAAATGGTTGCGCAGTTCCTAATAATAAATATTCTAAAAAATGAGCACTAATTTTGATACCATTATAAAGTCTGAAAAACCAGTTTTGATTGATTTTTTCGCTACTTGGTGTGGGCCTTGCAAAACGCTAGCACCCATTCTAAAACAAGTAAAAGACAATCTAGGGGAAAGAATTACCATAATTAAAATTGATGTTGACAAAAACCAACAATTGGCTTCGAAATATCAGGTTCGTGGAGTTCCCACAATGATTTTATTTCAAAATGGAAATCAATTGTGGCGTCAATCGGGAGTTTTGTCTAAAGAAGAAATTATAAAAACCATCATAGAAAAAAGCAATTAATGACTAAAAAAGCTATACTAATTACAGGAATTGGAGTCGTTGTTGGAGCAATTGCTGGTTATTTATACTATTATTATGTAGGTTGCGCTTCTGGAACTTGTTCCATAACATCAAAACCTTTAAATAGCTCATTATACGGTGCATTGATGGGCGGATTGATATTCAATATGTTTATAAAATCACCAAAAAAACCTTAATATTTTTAACTAATTAAATTACACAATTATGAAAACAAACATGGGTTCAGCAGACAGAATTTCTCGAATTATTTTTGCAATTGTAATAGGTGTTTTGTACTTTACTAACGCAATTGAAGGTACAGCAGCACTCGTTTTAGGAGCTTTGGCAGCTGTGTTTCTCCTTACAAGTTTTATTGGTTTTTGCCCTTTATATACCGTTTTAGGGTTTTCTACTTGCAAAAAGAAATAAATGATCGAAAAACAAATCAACAAAGATCTTATTTTAAGAGAACGATTGGCTTTGCAACGGACTGTTTTGGCCAATCAATCGACATTCTTGGCGTTTTTGCGAACATCAATGTATTTTTTTGTGGCAGGTTTAAGTTTGGAGAGTTTGCTGAAAATTGAGAACAGTTTTATCATCGAATGGTTTCTATTCATAAGCTCTTTCGTGATTTTTTGTATTGGAATTTTCAATTATTTCAAACATAAAAAAATGATTCTCGAAAACGAAAAACACATCGGCGATTATAAAATGGAATACTATGAGCAATGAAAAACGCTTAGACCAAGAATATTGGGATATTCAATATAAAACTGATGCCACGGGTTGGGATTTAGGCAAAGTTTCACCACCAATAAAAGAATATATTGATACTTTAGAAGATAAGAATATCAGTATTTTAATTCCCGGCTGTGGTAATTCTCACGAAGCGGAATATCTTTTAAGTAGAGGTTTTACGAATATTACGCTTATAGATATCGCGCCAACATTGGTGGAAAACCTTCAAGAAAAATTTAAAAATTATCCCAATATCAAAATTGTCTCGGGAGATTTTTTTGCCCATCAAGGAAAATATGATTTGGTTATTGAACAGACTTTTTTCTGTGCATTGCCACCCACAATGCGAGAAAAATACGTTGTGGAAATGCATAAAATTTTAAAAGACAAAGGACTTTTGGTTGGTTTGCTGTTCAATAAAACATTTGAATCCGGACCACCTTTTGGCGGAAGCCAAAACGAATATGAGAAGCTTTTTAAAGATTATTTTGACTTTAAAATTATGGAGACTTGCCATAATTCAATTGCCCCAAGAGCCAATTCCGAGTTGTTTATCGAGTTTCAAAAGAAAGATTTGAAATAGTTCAAATAAATCACCAATTCATTTCACGCAATTATTTCTTGTGTAACTATTGTTACCAACTGCTCTAAATCAATGAATTATATTTGGTTAAACAAATTATTCATTATGTCAAAAGTAGTAGTACTTGGAGCTGGAATTGCGGGTCATACTGCAGCAGCTCATTTAAGAAGGAAGCTTTCCAAAGAGCATGAAGTTGTAGTAGTTTCTCCTAATAGAAATTATCAGTGGGTGCCTTCGAATATTTGGGTAGGAATTGGAAGAATGAAAGCTGAAGAAATATATTTTCCGCTGGAACCTCTCTACAAAAAGAAAGGCATTGGATACATTCAAGCCAAAGTCGTTTCTTTTCATCCCGAAGGCGATTCATTGGAAGACAAACCTTTCGTTTCGGTTGAATATCTGTATGGAGAAAAAGCTGGAACCCAAGAAAAAGTGACTTATGATTATCTAATTAATGCCACAGGACCAAAACTCGCTTTTGATTTGACCGAAGGATTGATTCCCGGCACCAATAAAGCGTATTCGGTTTGCACTTACGATCACGCAGAAGACGCTTGGCAAGGTTTGAATGACTTGATAAAAAATCTTGAAACTTTCAACAAAAAAGCAAAAATCCTAATAGGAACGGGACATCCTAAAGCCACTTGCCAAGGAGCTGCTTTTGAATATATTTTGAATGTAGAACAAGAACTCAACAATCACAAAGTAAGAGATAAAGTCGAAATTACCTGGATTTCGAACGAATACAAATTGGGCGATTTTGGAATGGACGGAATGTTGATGAGTGTTGGAGGAAAACCAATGCACTCGGACGAATTAGTGGAAATGGTTTTTGCCGACCGAGGTATAAAATGGATTTTGGGAGCCGGAGTTTCAAAAGTAGAGAATGGAAAAGCGCATTACGAAAATCTGGAAGGAGAACACAAAACCGAAGAATTTGATTTTGCGATGCTAATTCCTTCCTTTTCAGGGCACGGTTTCAAAGCTTTTGACAAAAATGAAACGGATATTACCGATAAACTTTTTAAAGGTTTTATGATTGTTGACGCTGATTATACACCAAGACCTTACGAAGAATGGACAGTTCAGGATTGGCCGGAAACCTATCAAAATCCAAGTTATCCCAATATTTTTGCTCCTGGAATTGCTTTTGCTCCACCGCATACCATTTCGAAACCTAGAAAAAGTAAAAACGGAACTGATATTTTTCCGTCACCGCCACGAACAGGAATGCCATCGGGAATTACGGCAAAATTAGTGGCCGACAATATTATAGACAGTATCAAATCCGGGAAACCATCCGTGCATCACAAAGGTTCTATGGGAAATATGGGTGCCGCTTGTATCGCTTCTTCTGGTTACGGAATTCTAAAAGGAAGAGGCATCAGCATCACTACGTATCCAATTGTGCCGGATTATAAAAAATATGCCAATTCTGGCGGAAGAGACTTGAATAAAACCTTCGGAGCGCTAGGTTTAGCGGGACATTGGGTAAAATTAGCCTTGCATTATGCTTTCCTTTACAAAGCCAAAATGAAACCTTTTTGGTGGTTAATTCCTGAATAATAAATAGAAATTATGACAAAGAAAATAACACGATTTCAGAAATTTGTAATGCACAATCCGTTAATCCAGTTTTTTATGTTCTTGTATTTGAATGTAAAAATATTGAGTATTGTTGCTTTTAAGCACGGAGGAACAAGAGAAACTAACTATTAATTTTCAAAGCTTTAAAAATAAAGAAAGTATTTCTTGCTGGAATACTTTTTTTATCTACCTTTGTTAACCAAATGGTTAAACCGTATAGTTAAATCAAGATGACAACCGAAGAAAAAATATTCAATGCCGCCCGAATTGTGTTCCAAAAGAAAGGATTCGCAGGAGCGAGAATGCAGGAAATAGCAGATGAAGCGGGTATCAACAAAGCGATGTTGCATTATTGTTTCAAAAACAAAGAGTTGCTGTTTCAGGCTGTTTTTATGAATGCGTTTAGCCAATTGGCGCCGCAAATCAACGAGATTTTTAAATCCAATGACAGCGTTTTTGATAAAATCAAAAAGTTTACCCATAGTTATATTTCGTTTGTAATGCTGAATCCTTATTTGCCCCAATTTGTAATCCAGGAAATGAACAATAATCCCGAGTTTGTAATGTCGTTTTTAAAAAATGAAAACAGACCCAATCCCACATTATTGATTGCCCAAATCGAAAAAGAAATCGCCGATGGAATTATCAAACCCATTAATCCAAAACATCTTTTGATGAATATGATTTCAATGGCTGTTTTTCCTTTTGCGGCGCAAATGATGATTAAAGGAATGCTTCAAATTTCGGATACAGAGTTTAACACGATGATGGAAGAGCGAAAAACCAGCATTGCCGAACAAATTATAAATTCCATAAAAAGATGAAACGAATACTAATTACATCCTTTTTATTGGCTACGTTTTATTCCAATGCGCAGCAATCATTGACTTTGGAAGATTGTTATGCTTTGGCCAATAAAAATTATCCCATTGCCAAACAAATTGGATTGTTGCAACAAAAATCCGATTACGAAGTCGATGCTTTGAAAACCGGAAAACTCCCAAAAATTGATTTGGTTGCCCAAGGTACGTATCAAAATCAAGTGACCACGATTCCAAATCCACTTCTTGAGCCTTTGAATAAAGACCAATATCGAGCGAATTTTGACGTCAACCAACTCATTTACAACGGCGGTTTGATTGATGCCAATTCCCAACTCAAGGAAGCCCAAACCAAAACCCAGCAACAACAAGTTGAAGTCAATTTGTACCAACTGAAACCCAGAATCAACCAATTGTATTTTTCCATTTTGTTTTTGCAGGAACGAAAACAGCTTTTGATTTCCAAGCAGGAACAATTGGTTTCCAAAATAAAAGAAGTCAAATCGGGAATTCAATATGGTGCGATTCTTCCAGCCTCGGAAAAAGTATTGGAAGCCGAAAACCTGAAAATCAAGCAGCAACTTTCGGAAATTCAATTCGACAAAAAACGCTTGTTCGAAAACCTTTCTTCCTTGACTTTTACAACCGTTCCGGAAACTTCCATTTTGCAAAAACCAATTATAATTACAGAAGAAACGGCTGCAAACAATCGTCCGGAATTGAAATATTTTGAATTGCAAGACCAACAAATTGAAGCTTCGAAAACGGTTATTTCCAAAAGCAATTTACCCAAAATTAATGCCTTCGGTATTGCAGGTTATGGAAATCCGGGGTTGAATATGATAGACAATTCGTATCAACCCATTTTGATGGTTGGTTTGAGAGCTAATTGGAATGTTTTTGACTGGAACAAATCGAAAGCCGAAAAAGACGCATTAACGGTTTCAGCCGATATTGTCGCTACCGAAAAAGAAACTTTTTTGCTCAACAATTCATTGCAATTGCAGGAAATGAACAACGAAATCAAGAAATCCGAGGAAATCATCAAAACCGATACGGAAATTATTGGTTTAAGGGAATATGTCGAAAAATCGGCCAATGCCCAATTGAAAAATGGCGTGATAACCACTTCAGAGTATTTGGTGGAATTCACGAATTTATACGAAGCCAGAACGAATCAAAAGTTGCACGAAATTCAATTGGCTTTGGCGAAAGCGAATTATCAAGTTACTAAAGGAAATTAATAACACAACCTTTGTCAAAGTTTAAAACTTTGACAAAGGTGTAAAAATGAAAATATGAAAAAAATAATCCCATTCCTGATATTTGCAAGTCTCATTTCTTGCAACAAAAACAACGACAAAGCCGATGGTTACGGCAATTTTGAAGCCACCGAAGTCACGATTTCGGCGGAAGCCAACGGAAAAATCGAATATTTAAAACTTGAAGAAGGCGATATTTTGGAACCAAAAATCCAAGTGGGTTTGATTGATACGACCCAATTGTATTTCAACAAACAGCAATTGTTGGCTTCGAAAAGTACCGTTTATTCCAAATCGGCCAATGTGTTGTCGCAAATAAAAGTCTTGCAGGAACAACTGAAAACAGCCCAAATCGAGAAAAAAAGAATCCAAAATATGTTTGCCGAAAATGCCGCCACCAAGCGTCAAGTGGATGAAATTTACGGGAAAGTGAGTGTCATTTTGGAACAAATAAAAAGCGTGGAGACCCAAAATGCGCCCATCGTCAACGAAGTAAAATCGATTGATGTGCAAATCGAAAAAATCAACGACCAAATCCAGAAAAGCAAAATCATCAATCCGATAAAAGGAACGGTTTTATCAAAATATGCTGAACCTAATGAAGTAACCGCTTTCGGGAAACCCATTTATAAAATCGCCGATATTTCGGAAATGACATTGCGTGTTTACGTGAGCGAAACCCAATTGTCCCAAATAAAAGTAGGACAAAACGTGACCATAAAAATTGATGCCGAAAAAGAGATGAAATCCTATCAAGGAACGATTTCTTGGACTGCATCATCAGCCGAGTTTACGCCAAAAGTGGTCCAAACCAAAGAAGAACGCGTCAACCTAGTTTATGCCGTGAAAGTAAATGTGAAAAATGACGGCAGTTTGAAAATAGGAATGCCCGCCGAAATGTGGATTAAATAGAAAAAAAATGAAAACAAATTTTATAAAATTAGTTGTTCTGCTTGTCGTTTTTTCGAGTTGCAACAAACAGAAATCGTCAGGAGATTTTGGTATGGAAACATCAGCAAAATCCGAATCTGAAAATGCCGAAGCCTTGGCATTATTCAAGCAAAAAGGTTATGCTTGCCATAGTGTGACTACCAAATCCCACAATGAAATTATTGCTCCGCCGATGATTGCCGTGAAGAAAAGATATTCGATGCAATTTGACAATAAAGAAGATTTTGTCAATGCTGTCGTGGCTTATGCAGCTGATCCAAAAGCCGAAAATGCCTTGATGATTGGGGCTGTCAATAAATTTAAAGCAATGCCAAAACAAGCTTTTGAAGAGGCTGATTTAAAGAAAATTGCGACCTACATTTATGAAAATGAAATAGAAACACCAGAATGGTTCGAAGGTCATTTTCAACAAAATCATAAAAACGGTCAAGGAATGGGAATGGGTAAAAACAACAATAAATAATGAGCATCCAAGTCCAAAATATCTCCAAATCCTACAACAAAATCAAAGCTGTTGAAGCCATTTCTTTTGAAGTAAAGGAAGGAGAATTATTTGGACTAATAGGTCCTGATGGAGCGGGAAAAACCACTATTTTCAGGATTTTGACCACGCTTTTGTTGGCCAATGAAGGTTCGGCAACGGTCGCCGGTTACGATGTCGTGAAAGAGTATAAAGCCATTCGGAATTCGGTGGGGTATATGCCGGGAAAATTTTCTTTGTACCAAGACTTGTCGGTGGAAGAAAACCTGACTTTTTTCGCCACGATTTTTGGAACAACCATCGAAGAAAATTACGATTTAATCAAGGATATTTACATTCAGATCGAACCTTTCAAAACCAGAAGGGCAGGAGCACTTTCGGGTGGAATGAAGCAGAAATTGGCTTTGTGTTGCGCCTTGATTCACAAACCCAAAGTCTTGTTTCTCGATGAACCCACCACGGGAGTGGATCCCGTTTCAAGAAAAGAATTTTGGGAAATGCTGAAAAGATTGCAGCAAAAAGGCATCACGATTCTGGTTTCAACGCCGTATATGGACGAAGCGGCTTTGTGCGACCGAATTGCCTTAATCCAAAAAGGGAGTATCCTGAAAATTGATTCGCCGGAGAATATCATCAAAGATTATCATCGAATAATTTACGATGTTAAAGCAAAAAATATGCACCAACTAATTCTGGATTTACAACATTATCCAAGCCAGTACAGCGTTTTTGCGTTTGGGGAATACATTCATTACATTGATAAAAAGGCAGATTTCAACCCAAAGGATTTGGCAACATATTTAACACATAAAAAACATCAAGAAATAATTGTCCAACCAGCAATTACAACTATCGAGGATGTTTTTATGGATTTGTGATTTGAACCATTAAGAAAATTAAGGTAAAAAACTTAATAAGCCTTAATTTTCTTAATGGTAAAAAAAAAAACAAACATTTTTTTAAGAGGAATGAACAAAGAAAAAATCATAACGGTACAAAATCTAACCAAGCAATTTGGAAGTTTCACTGCGGTCAACAATATTTCTTTTGACGTGTACAAAGGTGAGATTTTTGGATTTTTGGGAGCGAATGGTGCCGGAAAAACCACGGCTATGAAAATGCTTATCGGGATTTCGAAACCCACTTCCGGGGAAGCTTTGGTGGCGGGATTTGACGTGAAAACCCATACCGAAATGGTCAAGAAAAGCATTGGATATATGAGCCAAAAATTCTCGATGTACGACGATTTAACCATCAAGGAAAACATCACTTTTTTTGGTGGAATTTATGGACTTGACAGAAGTCAAATCAAGGAGAAAACGACACGATTGGTTGCAGAATTGGGCCTTGAAGATACAATCGACAAATTGGTTGGCTCGCTGCCTTTGGGTTGGAAACAGAAATTGTCCTTCTCGGTGGCTTTATTGCACGAACCGAAAATCGTGTTTCTGGATGAACCAACAGGAGGCGTTGACCCCATTACCAGAAGACAATTTTGGGAAATGATTTATGCCGAAGCCCACAAAGGAACCACGATTTTCGTGACCACGCATTATATGGACGAAGCCGAATATTGTGACCGGGTTTCGATTATGGTCGAAGGAGTTATCGAAGCACTCGACACGCCTAAGAATTTGAAAACAAAATATAATGTGGCGTCAATGAACGAGGTGTTTTTGAAATTGGCTAGAAATGTGGAATAAAAGATTTAAACCATTAAGATATTAAGGTTCATTAAGTTTTGATCTTAATTTTCTTAATGGTTCAAAAAAAACTAAAGGTTTAAAATGAAAAGATTCATCGGTTTTGTAACAAAAGAATTCTATCACATTTTTCGTGACAAACGAACTATGTTCATACTTTTCGGGATGCCAATAGCTCAAATTATGTTGTTTGGATTTGCTATTACCAACGAAATCAACAATGTCAATATTGCGATTTTGGACAAATCGAAAGACAACGAAACACAGAAAATAATCAACAAAATCAGTGCTTCCAAGTATTTTAACATCGAACAGGATATTGTCAATGAAAACCAAATCGAAAGCGTTTTCAAAAAAGGAAAGGTGAAAGCCGTCTTGGTATTCGAGACCGATTTTGGTGAAAACCTGCAAACATTGAAACAAGCCAAAGTGCAAGTGATCATGGATGCCACCGACCCCAACATTGCCAACACGATTGCGAATTATGTCAACGCCATTTTGCAGAATTACACCCAGGAAATCAATAAAAACAACAAACCCAATCACCAGATACAGACGCAAACGCAATTGTATTACAACCCCGAATTGAAAAGTGTTTTCAACTTTGTGCCCGGTGTGATGACCATCATTTTGATGTTGGTTTCAGCAATGATGACCTCAATTTCCATCACCAGGGAAAAGGAATTGGGAACGATGGAAGTGTTGTTGGTTTCGCCAATAAAACCATTTCAAGTTATTATTGGTAAAGTGTTTCCGTATATTTTTCTGTCTATCATCAACGCCACGATTATCTTGCTTTTAGGTTTTTTTATATTCAAAATGCCCATCGAAGGCAACTTGTTTTTACTGGCTTTCGAAAGTGTTTTGTTTATTACGACAGCACTTTCGTTGGGCATATTGATTTCGACGGTTTCCAATTCGCAACAAACCGCTATGATGCTGTCCTTGATGGGATTGATGCTGCCCGTAATCATTCTATCGGGGTTTATTTTCCCCATTTCGAGTATGCCTTTGCCGTTACAAATCATCAGCAATATTGTGCCTGCCAAATGGTTTATCATCATCATTAAAGCTATTTTACTCAAAGGAGCAACCCTAAGCGTAATTTGGAAAGAAACCTTGATTCTTATTGGAATGACGGTGTTTTTCCTTGTCATAAGTATCCAGAAATATAAAATAAGATTGGAATGACATTATCAATGGCAATGAAAAAATAAAAAATCCGTGAGAATCAGCTAAATCCGTGTCATCCGTGTCCCATTTATGAAAACAATACTATTCATCATCCAAAAGGAATTCAAGCAAATTTTTAGAAATAAAGGGATGCTTCCCATTATATTTGTTTTGCCATTGGTACAATTGATGATTCTGTCGAATGCGGCGAGTTTTGAAATCAAGAATATCAAGTTTTCTTATGTAGACAACGATTGTTCCGAGGCTTCTAGGGAATTGGTTTCGAAATTTCAGGCTTCGAAATATTTCAATGTCATCGAAAGTTTTTCTTCCAAAAAAGAAGCCGATTTCCAGATGCAAACCGGAAAAGTCGATGTCATTCTAGAAATACCGAATCATTTTGAACGCGATTTAATTACGGAGAACTCCACCCATCTATCGGTAAGCATCAACGCTATTGACGGCGCGGCGGCAGGAGTGGAGAGTGTTTATATTTCGCAAATCATCAACGGTTTCAACCAAAAAATCCAAACGCAATTGTACCAATACAACGATGCTTCTTATGTTCAGCCCGTGAATATTGTCACGATTCCGTCGTTTTGGTATAACAATACACTGAATTATAAAACCTTTATGGTTCCAGGAATTTTGGTATTGTTGGTCACAATGTTAACGCTATTTTTATCTTCAATGAATATTGTTCGGGAAAAAGAAATGGGTACTTTAGAACAAATTAATGTAACACCTATTCGAAAATACCAGTTCATCATCGGGAAATTGTTTCCGTTTTGGGTGTTGGGCTTGGTGATTTTGACCGTTGGATTAATTATTGCCAAAGTCATTTTTAGCGTTCCCGTTTTAGGAAGCATTGGCTTGATTTATTTCTTCACTTCAGTTTATTTGTTAGTTATTCTCGGCATTGGATTAATTATTTCTAACTATTCGGACACGCAACAACAGGCAATGTTTATTGCTTGGTTTTTCACGGTTATCTTCATTTTGATGAGTGGGTTATTCACCCCAATCGAAAGTATGCCTCAATGGGCACAAAACCTGACTTTGCTCAATCCAATTCGGTATTTTGTAGAAATTATTCGGATGGTGATGCTCAAAGGCGCTACGTTATCGGATATTTCGAGACCGTTTTTCATCATTGCTTTTTATGCTATAGCTCTGAACGGAATTGCAGTTTGGAGTTACAAGAAAGTGAATTAATACTAATTGTGGACAATTTTAGGGGTACCACAAACCAAGCTTTGATCGGGCTTTGATGGGGCTTTGGTCGGGCTTTGGGTAGGCTTTGACGGCTCATAAATTAAATGAAAAGATTCGGCAGCTTGGATTGAGAGGAATAGCCGTTTGGAGTTACAAAAAAGAGAATTAATTAAAGTACTAAAAGCGGAGCAATAATACCAAAACTAAGTTGGCCGGTAGAATAATCCACAGCATTGAATTTCGATTCAGCGTAAGAGGAATAATTGTACTTTTTGGCAACATACCCTACATAAAGCTTCAAATTTAAATCGGTAAAGGGTGAGTATTCAATTGTTGGAATAATACCGTATGAAGTTACTAAATTATTGTTTTTATTAGGGTCAGGATTTCCATTCCAGTAGGAATTGTTGGTCATAAGAGTTAACAAAACATCAACTTTGGGTTGAATTTTATACTCTGCTCTAATCCAGTTGTCTATGTAAGAGACTTCTTGGGCTGTATAAGTGTTTTGCGTTTTTATGATATTCGAAATTACACATTTTTGATCTAAATCTTCTTTACTATATTGAAAATCATAGTACAAAGTTAGTTTTCCCGCTTTGAATTTATTTCCCAAAGCGATATAATTTCTACCGCAACTTTCGGCATCTATAAAATGAGCCAGACTATAAGTTGTTTCCAATTTTCCATCAAAAAGATGCCCTTTCCAATTGGCTACGACACTCAAAGGTGTTTTAGTGGCTGTAATTCCTGGAGGAACCGTCGTACCATATTGCTCTTGAAAAGTTTTTGTCCTAGCATTTAGCACTTGTAAGTTGAATGCGTTTTTATGATTGACAGTCGAATAGGTGAGGGCAGCGCCTACCTGAAAATTATCGGATTTATCATTGATGACATTATAAGACAAAATTTCGATAGGGTTGGTCAACAGTTCATAACCGCCCCAATCTCCAATCATTTTTCCGAGTGTTAATTTGGTTTGAGGGGCAATTTCAATAATTACGTGAGCCAAATCTACGGTACGACTGATATTATCAATAGTATTTGGGTCGGAAATTTTGGTATATCGATTTCTGAAACGAAAAAATACTTTGTCGTGAATTTTACCTTTTATTTCAAATCGAAATTGATTGACCGAAAATAAAGAACTTTGGAGTTCATTATCTACAAAACAATTATCAAAAGCCATTCGGGTATTAAAAATGACATCGACATCTTTTAGTAAAGCAATTTTTGAAGTAGGAATTAAAGGTGTAATGCTTGTATTTTCTTCTTGAGTTTGTTTTTGACCAAAAGAAAAAAGAGGTGTTAAAACAAGTATTGTGTAAATTATTATTTTTTTCATTAGTAGCTTTTTGTCGCTAAGACAGTAGTATCAATATTTCAATCGCACAATTATACTCTTAAGAACAGATGCTCTTCCTAAATTTAATTGCAATTATTATTTTTTGAAAGTCACTTTGCCGGTTTCAATATCGTACAATGCTCCAATAATTTTTATTTTTTTAGAATCGTAGAATTCTTTCAAAATAGGTTCAGCCGTTTTTAAAAAAGTAACTCCGTGAGCAATATTAGCGTCAATAGCTTTATCTACATTCAATTCATGATGACTTGCTAGATTTTTTTCTTCTTGCTCGCTTTCGATGTATTCTATTATTTTTTTGATATGATCCAAATGTTCATAATGCCCATCAGATGAGATGAATGCTTTGATGGCGCCACAATCTTTATGTCCCATAACGACTACTAATTTGCAATCTAAATGTTCGACAGCATACTCAATACTTCCCAATTCATAGTCACCCATAACATTTCCAGCGGTACGAATCGAGAAAATATCTCCAAGACCTTGGTCAAAAACCAATTCGGCAGGCACTCTCGAATCGGAGCAACTGACCACAATAGCAAACGGATGTTGTCCTTTTTTCAGTTCACGCAACCTTTCGAGTGTTTCGTCGGGATGAACAGGTTTTCCGGAAGCAAATCGTTTGTTTCCTTCTTCGAGTTTTTGGAGTGGAGAAAATTTTGATTCATCAGCGATTTTTTCTGTGTGATTACAAGCAAAAAAAACGCTGATGAATAAAAATGTGAGTAGTCCTTTTTTCATTATTCCTATTTTTTAAATTACAATATCATTAGATTTATTCTAAAAAATCAAACCAATTAATTTTTATCAATTAGGAAACAAATTTAGACACATGAAACCGCTTAAATATTGATATTTATCATATTTTGAAGTTAAATCAAACTAATATTGGTATCAAACCAAGTATTCTAATGCAATTATCATTTTGTTTGGAATGTTGCGCACCAATTCAGCACAATAGACCTAGCTTTGTCGAATGAAATGTATTTCATTACCCTATTTTTGGAATACAATCAATAACAATACTGATAAAAATGAAAAGAAAGAAAGAAGTAGCCTTGTTAAGTTGGAAATTACTAAAGAAAACCTTTCAAGAATTTGATGACGACAATGCTTTAAAACTGAGTGCTTCACTTTCCTATTACACTATATTTTCATTGCCCCCCTTGTTGATTATCATCATATCAATTTTTAGTATTTTCTTCGGACGAGAAGCGGTCAACGGACAATTTTTTGGTCAAATCAACGGAATGGTTGGTAACGAAGCTGCCCTCCAAATTCAGGAAACCATCAAAAATATTGAATTGACCGAGAACAGTGCATTTACCGCCATATTTGGAGGGATTATGTTGCTCATTGGAGCTTCGGGAGTTTTTGCCGAAATTCAAAGTTCCATCAATTACATTTGGGGTTTGAAAGCGAAACCCGACAAAGGCATTGTGAAATTCCTCAAAAACCGATTGATGTCCTTTTCGATGATCGCATCGGTAGGCTTTTTGTTATTGGTCAGTTTAATGGTCAACACTGTTATGGATTTGGTTAATGCCCGTTTGCTTATTTATTTTCCAGATTCGACCATTTATGTATTTTATGTGCTCAATATTTTAATCTTGTTTGCCACCACAACTGTCTTATTTTCGATTATTTTCAAAACACTTCCCGACGGAAATATCGCTTGGAAAGATGCCTTGATAGGTTCCAGTTTTACTTCTTTCTTCTTTATGTTTGGCAAATTTGCTATTGGGTTTTACTTGGGGAGTTCAACCGTTGCCACTGTTTATGGTGCAGCAGGATCGGTAATTATTATTTTAATTTGGGTCTATTATTCTGCCATAATCTTGTATTTTGGAGCCGAATTTACCAAAGTGTATGCCAATGCCCACGGCAGTAAAATCATTCCAAATGATTATGCAGTCGCCATCAAAGTAGAGGTGACTGAACTTCCGCCGGTTGCTGATAAGAAGGATTGATTTTAGTATGAGATAGGGTTCTTTTTTATCTAGCGACAATGTCAAGAAAAATATCTTTTGGAATAAATCTGTTGATGTACCTGGATTTCAATAGTTTGATTTCAGCATTGGTTAATACAATTACTTTCAAAGGATAGAATAGAATGCGAACAAATGGCACTCTCTGCAGGAATCTATAAATAAGACAACACAGTATAATGTTTGAAATAAATAGCAATGTGTGCAATACCGGATTATATGCTTTTAGGTCAAACAGAACATCTTGTATGTCTTTGATGAATATGTGATAGGCCAAAATAAAAAAACTCGCTTTAGAACAATAGACCAAAAAAGAGTTTAGAATCGGTATTTTTTCAAAGTAACGACATAAATAAAGCACTGTAAAAACACCCAAAAGCGATATTGCTAAAAGATAATGATAATTAAATTCGAGTCCACCTAAACTAAAATTAATTTCAATATTGAATTGATTCAAGAGGAAGATTGACATAAAAAATAAAATTGGGAATACAATCATTATCTTACTGTAAAAAAAAGAAGTTCCACCAAGAAAGCGCGTGCTAATTTTTTTGAAACTATAGCCTATCAATAAATAAGCTAAGAAAATAGGAATATATTCTGTCCAATAAAATTTGATTTTAATAGTATTCAAGAGGATTAGTACCAGAAAAAAAGCTAATAAAAAGACATAATTCAAAGGTTTATTCAATCCCTTAATTTCTAAAAAACCTTTAAGCGCCACCTGACCTAAAAACAGTGCCCCAATAAACCAGAAAGAAACATTTATGGCATCAAAACTGCCGTGGTAAAAGTATCGAGCCAAATTGGTAATGTGTCCGAAAACACCACCAAAAGTTATCACATCCGAAACAATGGTATAAAAAATTATATTCAACAAAGTTAAACTAAGTATAAAGCTAAGCAAAGGCTTTAGCAAACCATCTATTTTATGGAATAAAAAATACTTAAAATTTAACCGCTCACTAAATAGATAACCGGATATAAAAATAAAAGTGGGCATTCTCAAAACCGAAGTGATATTTTGGAACTCCAATAAATAGGGATAAATAGCACCAAAGTCATAGCGACCAATGGTCATCAAAATAATACTAATTCCTTTCGCAATATCAAAAATTTGAATTCTTTTGCCATTTTCTTTCATAAATTTGACCTTTTGATGTTCAATTATTTCTGTATTATTTCATTTTGATATGTTTTAATATCGAACTGCGTTCTTTCTGTTCAATTTTTTTATTGGTTACAAATATAGGAAAGGATTATAAATTTTCGTTATTGATTTTTTTATTTAATGCATAACCTGCAATATTCAATGCAAAACCTACAAAGGTTAATGCTCCCGCTATTAAACTCATTCTGACGGAATTAGGATTTTCTACTAGTAGAAAAATTGAAATTCCAATTAAAATTAGACTTGAAATGTAGATAATGTTTTTCATTTTTTTTTATGGTTAGATTTATTGATGGTGTGAGTTGGTTTGTACGAGCTTGACGCACGCGATTGCCTGGGTAAGGGCACAGATTGCATTTTTCTTATTTTTTATTCATAACTACCTGTGCATAAATAATTTACTAAAGCTCGTCGAATAAAATTTTCAGCAATAAAATCATGATGTTCAAATTTTCCAATCGAATGAAAATTTTGGTCAGCAGCTGTTGCAAAGTTGCCATGAACCATATCTGATCGTAGTTTGTAAATGTTATTTTTTAAATTGTCAATATCCTTCGGCAATAATAAATGTTTATTTAAAAATTCTCTAAATAATTTAGTAGGGCCATCATCCAAAGGCCTTTTACAATCAGGACAACACTGCTCAGAAGGTTTGGGATTAAGGCTTTCAATTGCAGTAACAAATGGGATTACAGATAACTGATTGTTGTTGTAAAGTTTTAAACCTGTATTAAACCAATAAAGGGAACGTTTGAAATTTTCTTTTAATTCTGTGGGCAAATTATCAAACGAATTCAAATTATGTTCCATTTCAACAGGTAATTCGATTTCACTACTATGAATCCATAAGTGATTGTAATAGTCCTCATTACCTGAATATCTTGGGACATTTGGTATGTCTAATGCAGAAAAATCATCACTTGATTCAATTTCAGATTCATGAGCACTGAAACCTTCTTTTGCCAAATGATATTCTAAATTACCGTCCTTTTGCAGTACTACCCATTTAGGGTAATTGTTATTGAGAGGGTAGCTTAATAAATGAGGTATTAGTAATCCTAATAACCATTCATATAAATCTAGTGCTTCAAAAATTCTGTTATGTTCTATGATATAATTAGGACTTTTTTTTGTTCTAACCTCAAGTATAAATGGATAAGGTGGACCTAAGTGTTTTTCTGTATCTTTTAAATGAATATTATCTACACCATAAGCTAATCCTTTACCTATTTGCGAAGTATTTATGCAGGGTTTGATTCTGAAATCATCTTTCCATTGAAATTTACCTTTGAGTGGTCTTCGGGAAAATAAAATTCTATGTTGAATTGTATATCCGTGGTTACCCTTTATGTCACTCAGTGCATTTTTTACAAAATCTAATTTTGATTTTTCACTAGCTAATAGATTTCCTGTTACTATTTTATGGAGTTTCCCCTTTCCATTAAAGTGGATTTCACCCCAAAAAATTTCAGGATTTTTTGAACTCCCAAACGTATATGAATGTTTTTCATTATTGCTATAACCACCTGCCTTAAACATAAAGGTGTTGATAATGTTTTTATCTGAAATTCCAGCTTTGCGAAGTTGCTCTAAGATTGTCATTAATCAAGTGTAATTAGGGTTGTTAAGGTTTCACACATTATACTCGAAACAAACCTTTATATAAGCAACCAAAATAGGTTAGTTAAGATAAGGTTTGTTACTCTTTATAGTTTTCCCAAATATACCAATTTTATCCCACCTACAATAAATCCTACAATTATTATTTTCAAGAAACCCACATTTCTATAAAAAATATTTTTTATCCATCAATGTAACACTTGTTACTGAACAAAAAATACCGCGAATATATCTTTGCCCCATAATCAAGAACAATCATTATGAGGAACATCAATTTTATAATCATCATTGGAACATTTTCCATATCGGCTTTGGGTTTTGGGCAAGACACTTTGACCATCTCCAAAAAAGATATTGTACAAAAAGCCAACGACAAAAACCTGCAACTCCAGATTGCGAATCAGGCGTTCAAATCGGCACAAGCCGATTACCGACAATCCAATGCACTGTTTTTGCCCAGCATTACAGCATCGCACACTGCGATTTCAACCACAAATCCATTGATGGCTTTTGGTTCGAAATTGAATCAGGAAGTGTTGACGGCTTCGGATTTTAATCCTGGCTTGTTGAATGATCCTGCCGCAACCCAAAACTACGCCACCAAAATTGAGGTCTTGCAACCCTTGATCAATGTAGATGGTTTGTACGGACGACAAGCTGCCAAGTCCAAAATGGAAGCTTTTCAATTGCAAACCGAACGCACGGGAGAATACTTGGCTTTGGAAGTCAACAAATCTTTTATGCAATTGCAACTAGCTTACAAAGCAGTAAAAGTTTTAGAAAAAGCAAATGCCACCGCGGATGCCAATTTGAAACTAATTACCAATTATTTCAACCAAGGAATTCTTCAAAAAACAGATGTATTATCGGTGCAAGTTCGTGTCAACGAAATCAAAAACCAATTGCAATACGCCAAAAGCAATGTGCAAAACGCTTCGGATTATTTGGCTTTTCTGCTGAATGAAGACAATACCAATAAAGTGTATAAACCCTTGGAAGAATTAGATAATACGATTGTTATTTCAAGTATAAATACAACACTTTCCGGCAATAGAAAAGACATTCTAGCAATGGATAAATCATCTGAGGCTTACGCCAAAATGTTGCAATCAAGCAAAATGAATTTCTTGCCCAGCTTGAATGCTTTTGGAAGTTACGAATTGTACGATGACACCCTTTTTGGAACCAATGCCCAAGGGTATTTGGTGGGAGCGCAATTGTCCTGGAAAGTTTTCGACGGGTACAAATCCATTGGAAAAATGGAAAAAGCCAAAGCCGAATATCAAAAGGCGGAAGTCGAAAACCAACAATACAAATCGCAAAGTCAACTGGAACTCAACAAAACGAATCGCCAGTTGAAAGACGCCGAAAACAAGGTGAATCTGGAAAAATTGGCCTTGGAACAATCGCAAGAAGCCTACAGAATCCGAAGCAACCGTTTCACCCAAGGCTTGGAAAAAACCACGGATTTATTGCAAGCGGAAACCCAAATGTTCCAGAAAGAATTGCAGTTGCTGCAAGCGGTTTTCGAGTATGATTTTACACAGGAGTATTTGCAGTTTTTGACTAAGTAAGAAGTATTAAGACTGGAGTATTAAGTATTAAGATTTTAGAACCAAGAAAAAAGATAATCATCAATAGAAAAAAATATGAAAAAAATAATAGCCATCCTTTCCATTTCCGCAATTGTATTGACTTCTTGCGGAGGAGACAAAAAAGAACAAATCACCAAGGAAGCAGCCATTGCCGTGAAAGTAAGCGGAGTTTCTGAAAACACCGAAGGTGGATTCATAACTGCCAGCGGAAAAATTGAAGCCGAAAATAGTGCCAATCTGAGCACACGAATGATGGGTTATGTAACCAAAATTCACGTAAAAGTGGGGCAAAAAGTAGGAGCAGGGCAATTGTTGGTCAGCATTAACAACAGCGATTTGCAAGCCAAAAAAGCCCAAGTGGATGCCAGTATTTTGCAAGCCACAGCAGGTTACAACAATGCCAAAAAAGATTACGATCGTTTCGTGAATTTGTACAAACAACAATCGGCTTCCCAAAAAGAATTGGACGATATGACGGCGCGTTACGAAATGGCGAAAGCCGGATTGGAAGGGGCAAAACAAATGCGAAATGAAGTGATTTCACAGTTTTCCTATTCGAATATCACGGCTCCTTTTTCGGGAACGGTGACCAATACTTTCGTGAAAGAAGGCGATATGGCGAATCCGGGAATGCCGTTGGTAAGCGTGGAAGGAGCCACTCGTTTGCAAGTCACCGCAATGGTTTCGGAAAATAATATTGCCGCCATCAAAAAAGGAATGGTCGTGAAAGTGTTGGTAAAATCATCTAACGCCAATCTAACCGGAAAAGTGAGCGAAGTGAGTTCGTCTGCAACGAATACGGGTGGACAATATTTGGTAAAAATCAATTTAGACAAAACGGATTCGTCTGTATTGTCGGGAATGTTTGTCAACGTACAATTTCCAGTTGAAAATGCAATTCAAACCATTAAAAATGAAATGGTTTTAGTACCGGAAACCGCTTTGGTAAAACAAGGACAATTGACAGGAATTTACACGATAGGAACAGGAAATGTCGCAATTCTAAGATGGTTGCGAACAGGAAAAACCTTCGGTAATCAAGTGGAAGTTTTATCTGGATTATCGGCGAACGAGCAATATATTGTTTCAGCCGAAGGGAAGTTGTATAACGGAGCTTTGGTTGCAATTCAGTAATTATCGCTCCGTCTCTTCGAGTGATTTTGAATGGTAATGCGACAGCTTTACTATTCAAAATTGTATCGAGAAGCAAACAACGAAAGGGTTCTCGATACATTTTATTAAAAAAAGCTATCGCATTTTTTAATAAACCACTCGAACTGACGTGTATAATTCAGTAATAAAAATAGTGTTCAAATAATTAAGAAATAGTGTTCAGTTTCAGGATATAACTTTAAACCTGAAACCTGAAACTTTAAACTAAAAGAATATGCAAGAAGGTATTTCAGGTAAAATAGCCCATTTTTTCATCAATTCGAAATTGACCATTTTATTGATGGTGGCTTTGATGATTATTGGCGTATACAGTTCGTTTTTGATCCCGAGGGAAGAAGAACCGCAGATTAATGTTCCGATGGCCGACGTAATGGTGGGTTATCCGGGAGCGAGTCCGACAGAAGTGGAAAGCCGTGTGGCCAAGCCGTTGGAGAAAATTATTTCGAATATCAAAGGCGTGGAGCACGTGCACACGATGGCGATGAACGGACAGGCGATGTTGATTGTTCAATTTTATGTTGGTCAAGATGTGGAGCGTTCCTATGTAAAATTGTATGACGAATTGGCGAAACACGAAGATATGTTTCCGAAAGGCGTTTACAAACCAATGGTAAAAACCCGTTCGATTGACGATGTGCCAATGTTGGGATTGACCCTTTGGAGCGAAACCCAAGATGATTTCCAATTGCGCCAGATTGCCGAGGAAGTAACTTCGGAAATCGAGAAAGTGAAAGATGTGGCGATTACCAAAGAAATTGGTGGCAGCAACCGCGAGCTAAAAGTGATTTTAGACAAAGATAAAATGGCCGAAAACGGCGTGGATGCTTTGGGTATCATGCAAATGATTCAAGCCAATAACGGCAGTTCGCAATCAGGAAGTTTTGTACAAAATGACCAAGAATATTTGGTGACCACCGGACAATTTTTATCGAATGCCGAAGACGTGGAAAACTTGGTAGTTGGCGTGAACAAAAATATGCCGGTTTATTTGAAACAGGTGGCAACGGTTCAAGACGGGCCATCCACGGCCAGAAGTTATGTGTCTTTTGGGTATGGCAAAGCCAATGAAAAATTTAAAACTGCGAAATCAGAATATCCAGCCGTAACGATTTCTATCGGAAAAGTAAAAGGCGCGGATGCGATGAAAATTTCGGCTAAAATTATTGATAAAGTTGAGCATTTAAAGAAAAACTTGATTCCAGATGATGTTCACGTGGAAGTAACCCGAAATTATGGTGAAACGGCTTCGCACAAAGTAGGCGAATTGTTGCTACACTTAGGTATTGCGATCATTGCCGTTACAATTTTGGTGATTTTGGCAATGGGTTGGAGAGGCGGATTAGTCGTGTTTTTCTCCGTTCCGTTGACATTTGCTTTGACCTTGTTTGCTTATTATTTATTGGGTTACACCTTGAATAGAATCACGCTTTTTGCCTTGGTTTTCGTGGTGGGAATCGTCGTCGATGACAGTATTATCATAGCCGAAAATATGCACCGACATTTCAAAATGAAGCGACTGCCTTTCAAACAAGCAGCGATTTATGCGATTAATGAAGTAGGAAATCCAACCATTTTGGCAACGTTTACGGTTATTGCGGCTATTCTGCCAATGGCCTTCGTGTCCGGAATGATGGGGCCTTATATGAGTCCGATGCCTATTGGCGCTTCGATTGCGATGTTGTTGTCCTTGTTCGTGGCCTTGACCGTGACACCTTATTTGGGGTATCATTTGCTTCAGGAAAAAGAGGAACAAGAGCACAAACACGAAGAGGGAATGGAAACCAGTTTTATTTATAAAATCTACAACAAACTGGAACGTCCATTATTGGAAAGTAACTCTAAAAGAAGAATACTTTTGGCAGTGACCGTGGTGTTATTGTTCGGTTCGGTTTTGATGTTTTTCACCAAATCGGTAGTCGTGAAAATGCTGCCTTTTGACAACAAAAACGAATTCCAAGTCGTGATTGATATGCCTGAAGGAACTACTTTAGAAAGAACTACAGCCGTGACCAAAGAAATTGCGCAATATCTTTCAACCAAACCTGAAGTGGTGAATTACCAGAATTACATTGGAACATCTGCTCCGATAACTTTTAACGGATTGGTTCGTCATTACGATATGCGTGGTGGTAGCAATATGGCGGATATTCAGGTGAATTTGTTGCACAAAGAAGAACGTGATTTGCAAAGTCACGACATCGCCAAGGCAATGCGTCCCGATATCCAAAAGATTGCCAAGAAATATGGTGCGAATGTAAAAATCATTGAAGTTCCACCAGGACCTCCAGTTTTATCGACTTTGGTTGCCGAAATTTATGGGCCAGATTACAAAGAACAAATCAAAGTGGCGAATCAGGTAAAAACGATTTTACAAAACACTTCGGATATTGTGGATATCGATTGGATGGTCGAGGATAATCAAACGGAATACAAACTGGAAGTCGATAAGGAAAAAGCAATGCTGAACGGAATTGCGCCACAACAAGTGGTTGGAAATTTAACGTATTTGTTGAAAGAATATCCCGTTTCGAATTTGTATGACGAGAATTCCAATGACAATGTGGGCATCGTGCTTTCGCTTGACGACAAAGACAAAACGAGTTTGCAGGACATTCAAAACCTGAAAATCAAAGGTAGTCAAGGCAATATGATTCCGGTGAGTGATTTGGTGAAAGTGGTTCAAGATACTTTGCAGAAAACCATTTACAGAAAAGACCAAAAACGCGTGGTTTATGTAACCGCTGATATGGCTGGAGCTTTGGAAAGTCCCGTGTATGCTATTTTGGGAATGAATGAAAAATTGGCCAAAATGAATGTGCCAAAAGGCTACAAAGTCAATGAATTGTATATGGAACAACCTACGGATGAAAGCGATTTTACCGTAAAATGGGATGGAGAATGGCAAATCACTTTGGAAGTTTTCCGTGATTTGGGTGTAGCATTTTTGGTTGTCATCGTGATTATTTATATGCTGATTGTGGGTTGGTTCCAAAATTTCAAAACACCAATGGTGATGATGTTGGCGATTCCGCTTTCGTTAATCGGGATTGTGTTTGGACACTGGTTGTTGAGCGCTTATTTCACTGCGACATCATTTATCGGAATGATTGCTTTGGCTGGAGTTATGGTTCGAAATTCGGTTTTGCTGATTGACTTTATCGAAATCCGACTGAACGAAGGAGTTCCTTTAAAGCAAGCCATTATCGAAGCTGGAGCCGTGAGAACCACACCAATTTTGTTGACGACAGGAGCCGTGGTTATTGGAGCATCGATTATATTATTCGACCCTATTTTCCAAGGATTGGCTATTTCGTTGGTGTTTGGAGCGGTAGTTTCGACCGTATTGACCTTGCTGGTTGTGCCAATTATTTATTACATAACAGAAAGGAAGAAATGGGAAACCACGACTGATTCATCTGATGAAGAAAAAAATATTTAAAACTCATAATTATGAAATTACTATTAATAACCGCAGTCCGAGAATTTGAAAAAGACATCAAACAAATACTTAAAAAGGCTCAAGTTAAATCCTTCTCTTATAAAGATGTAAAAGGTTTTAAAGACAATTCCGAAGACGATTTGGAAGCCAATTGGTTTGCTACCAATATGCAAGAAACTGAATCGGTTTTATTCTATGCTTTTGTCAAAGAAGAAAAAGTAGATGGGCTTTTTGATATGGTTAAAGAATTTAATACCGAGCAAGTTTCAAAATCAAATATTCACGTTGCAGTGCTGAACATCGAAAGATGTAGTAATTAAAATTAATCTAAAATAAAACAGATATGAAAAACAGAATCGTAAGAGCTGTCGCAGGAACGTTTATCCTGATTAGCTTGCTATTGGCTATTTATGTAAATCAAAATTGGTTGTGGTTTACCGCTTTTGTGGGAGCCAATTTGTTGCAATCTTCCATCACCAAATGGTGTTTGATGGAGGATATATTGACCAAATTAGGGGTGAAGGATTAAATTTGTTGTTCTAACTTTGTTTCCAAAAAAGAGGATGCCGTTTAAAGCATCCTCTTTTTAATATATGCTATTTCAAGAATAGACTTTTTGGATTCTGAAATATATAATCTAAAATAACATTTTGGTTAATGGAGAAGCCGAAGAGGCCGATTTTGGCATAATTCCCAAAAGAGAAGCATATTGTCCAGCATCCAAAATTCCTTTCATTTTTGAAGGAAATAAATTTCTAAGACCAGTCATTTTTGAAGCATATCCGGCTTTATCAGTTGCAGCCAATGGCAAAATGTTTTTCTTTTTGTTCAGTAATTCGTTTACCAATGAATTTACGGCTGGTTTTTGTGCATCAGTAATTTTTAGCTTAGGAGACAAATATCCCATAACTTGGTTAGAAATACCGGCAACATCAAAAGAATTTGCTGCTGCAGTAGTAGCTTGTTTGGTGGCAGTTGTCCCAGCTGCTTTGGTCATATCACCAATACTTTGTGCATTCGAATAGGTAAACGCTCCAAATAGCATTGCAATAATTAGAAATTTCTTCTTCATAAAGGTTTAGTTTTAATTTTTTTGATAAATATATTAAATTTTTCAATTTCCCAACATTAGTTAAGAAAATTATAAGCTAAACATTATTTTAGAAAAGATTCTCATACATCACTTTTCCACCATACAAAACACAAAGTAGCGAAGAAATAATGATGAGAACGAATTGTAGTTTTTGAGATTTTAGAATTGTTTTCCCATACGGAAGACTAAATAATCCCGATGCAATAAACATTCCGATGATGGAACCACAACCGAAAATTAATATATAAATTAAACCTTCCAAAGTGGTTTTCATTTGCGAAAGCACAAGAACTACCAATGCTCCGCTTCCTGCCAAACCGTGAACCAAACCGACTCCAAAAGCCGCACTAAAACTATTTGATTTGTTGGGATGCGTGTGATTTGAATTCGTAATAATGTGCGAATGGGTGTAAGTGTGCCAATGCAAATGACTTTTAGGATCGGATTTGGAAAGCGTGTGACTGTGAGAATAGGTGTGGATGTGGGTGTTTTTTTTGAACAATTTTGAGAACCGATAAATTCCCAAAAACACCAACATCAATCCAACAATTGCCTCGAGATAATTGAAAACGGATTCACTTACAGCCACTTTGAAACCAATCATCAAAACAGCGACAACAAAAATAGTAAGTGTGTGTCCAATTCCCCAAAACACGCCATCTTTTACGGATTCTTTGAGTGTATTTCTGTTGGTTACCAAACTATTGACCGCCAGTAAATGATCGGCTTCAAAAGCGTGTTCCAGACCAGCATAAGCCGTTATAATAAATCCTATCATTATCTAAATGGAATAGTGATAATAAGCCGCACAAGCGCCTTCCGACGAAACCATTGGTGCGCCAAGCGGATTCGATGGCTTGCAATTTTTACCAAATTCAGGACATTCATGAGGTTTTTTGATGCCTTTTAGGATTTCTCCAGCAATACAGTTTTTGTCTTTTTCACTATGTGATACTTCAATTGAAAACTTCTTATTGGCATCGTATTTCTTATATTTTTCGGTCATAACAAATCCACTTTCCGGAATTTTTCCTATACCACGCCATTCTTGTTCGCCAATTTCGAAAACATCATAAATCACTTCTTTGGCTTTGAGATTGCCTTCAGGCTTGACCATTCGTTTGTATTGATTGTCAACAAAATAGTCACCATTTTCTAATTGAAGTACAGCGTGATAAATGCCTTGCACCAAATCAGCCGGTTCGAAACCTGTGACTACAAGCGGTATTTTATATTTCTCCGCAATTGGATGGTATTCGTCCAATCCCATTATCGTGCAAACGTGACCTGCCGCCAAAAAAGCATCGATGGTACAAAATTCATCTGATAAAATAGCTTCCATTGCGGGTGGGACCAATACATGAGAAACCAAAATGGAGTAATTATTTAGACCTAATTTATGAGCATGAATTACGGACAGCGCATTGCTTGGAGCGGTAGTTTCGAAACCAACGGCAAAGAAAACGACTTCTTTATCTGGATTTGCCACCGCAATATTTACGGCTTCGAGTGGGGAATATAGGATTCTTAAATCGCCACCATCGGCTTTTGCTTGGAGTAAACTTTTTGTAGAACCTGGAACCCGAATCATATCGCCAAAAGAACAAACAATAACGCCTTGTTTCAAGAGTTCAATCGCTTTGTCAATCAATGATATAGGCGTAACGCAAACTGGGCAACCTGGGCCATGAATCATTCTCACTTCTTTGGGAAGCAAATCCAACAAGCCGTTTTTGACCAAAGAATGGGTTTGACCTCCGCAAATTTCCATTATGTTCCAAGGTTTGGTAATGATTTTACCAATCTCGGCGATATAATGCTTTACCAGCTCAGGATTTCTGTATTCGGTTAGGTATTTCATTTTATTTTAATTCTCACACAAATTTCACAAATTAGCACAAATTTTAGATGATTTAAAATTTATTAATTCGTGAAAATTCGTGGAATTTGTGTCTCATTTTTTAACTAAACAATCTCTAACAATTCAATAATAAAAATCAAAGTCGAATTCGGTTGAATCATAGGTTGTGCGCCATACTCTCCATACGCCAAATGATGTGGAATGTATAATTTCCAACGCGAACCTACCGGCATCAATAGCAAGGCTTCTTGCCATGCCAAAATAGTTTCGGCTAATTGCAAGTCGATAGCTCCGGTATCTTTGGTGGAATCAAAAACGTCTTTGTTTAATAAACTACCTTCGTAGATTACTTTTACGGTGTCATTGATAGTTGGAATATCACCAGTTCCTTGAACCAATATTTCGAATTGCAAACCGCTTTCGAGTGTGATTACGCCTTCTTTTTTGGCATTTTCCTCCAAGAATAGTTTCCCTAATTCGGCATTTCGATCTTTTAAATCTTCCTGAAGTAAAGCCACATAATTTTGAAAAATAGCAATGGCTTGTTTTTGTGAAATCTTGGGATAGGAATTATCAAAAACCGATTTCATGCCTTCCAAATAATCATCGTATTTTATCTCGTCAAATCCAATGTCTTTGAGACTTTGCGCCATGATAACTCCCGCAGAATAGGAAATTTTATCTGATTCTTCCGTTTTTCCGATAGTTCCTAATAGTTCGTTTATATTCATTATTTAGAAATTAATTTTTAATATTTAGGTAATAATTCAATTGTCCGAAAGAAATATTTTCGTCGTTTGGAGAAAAGTTTTCGTGCAGATGAACCTCAAAATTGTTGGATAAAAATTCGTAAATCATATCAACCAAAACCGAATTTTGAAACACTCCACCACTAAAAGCTAATGTACGAATTTTATTGGTTGAAGCCACTTTTTCGATGCACTTAATTAAGGTATAATGAAAGTTTGCAGCGATTTCTCCGGCTTGAATTCCATTTTGTTGATGGATAAGAATAGTTTCAAAAAGTAATTTTGTTGGAATACAATTGTCAACTAAATCACTATTTTCAAGATAATCAACGAGTTTATTCTCAGAAGTTGAATAGTATTCTTGCGCTAATTTTTCTAAGTAAATAGCAGCTTCTCCTTCAAAATAAATGGGTTGATGGAATCCAAGTACAAATCCAACGGCATCAAAGAATCGCCCCATTGACGAAGTATTCACTCTTGGATTTTGAATCGTTTTGGTGTAAATGGCCCATTCGTTATCATCAAAATGGTTTCTAAATAAAGGATTGGAATCGCTTATTGACACAGCAGAAATCTTTGGATTTTTAGACATTTTGTCACCCAAAACCCAAGGATAATAGTCTAAATGTCCCAATCTATTCATTGCTTTATTTTGATATTCGAAAAATTCTCCGCCCCAGATTTGCTCGTCGTCACCATAACCAATTCCGTCCCAGATAATCCCAAGGATTTTATCTTTGGATTTCCAAAGGTTTTTTTCGCCAAGAATGGCTGCAAAATGGGCTTTATGGTGTTGGATTTTATGATAATGGATTTCGTTTTCTGGATGGACTATACTTTCAGCTAATTGGGAACTTATATATTTAGGATGCGCATCGAATAGGACTATTTCTGGTTCAAAATTAAATATTTTATGGTAGTTTTCGATAGTTTTTTCGTATCGCAAATAGGTGTCATAATTTTCTAAATCGCCAATGTATTCGCTTGTGTAGCAATTGCTGTTGGGTAAAATGGTGATGGTATTTTTCAAATCGCTACCAAAACACAGTATTTTTTCGTTGCATTCAGGTAGTACAAAATTCAAAACATTGGGAGCAAAACCACGAGAACGTCTCAAGACAATTTTCTTTGCATATTTCTCTGAAAATTGCATCACAGAATCATCTTGCGGATGCAAAACATTCAAGGAATTGTGCAGAAAATAATCGGCAATTTCTTTTAATGTTTTGGTCACTTCTTTTTCTGAACTGGTGATTGGGGAACCATGAAAATTAGCACTTGTTGCAATAATGGGTTTGTCAAAATTGGCTATAACCAATTGTAATGTTCCCGAATTTGGAATCATTGCACCAATGGTTTTTAGGTTTGGAGCAATTTGGTTTACCGCTAAATCCAATGCGTTTTTTATTGGTAATATGACAATTGGAGCTTCAGTGGAACTTAATGTAGCTTTTTCTAAATTATTTATATATAAATAGTTACCAATTATATTTGTATTTTTAAATAAACCGGCAAAAGGTTTGGTTGGTCTTCTTTTTCTAACCCTTAATTCTTTAACGGCTGCTTCGTTAGTGGCATCACAAATCAGTAAATAACCTGCGGTATTTTTCAGAGCAATTATATTTCCCAAAGCGAGTTTTTCGGCAATGATTTTAAAAATTTCAGTATTCGATTCGGAAACAATTTCTCCTGAATTGGTTGTGAATTTTAAGGTAATTCCACAATTGGGACAGGAATTGGTTTGAGAATGAAACCGAATGTCGTCGCTATTTTTATATTCTTGCTGACAGTTTTCGCACATTGTATATTCATTAATGCTGTTGTTGAGTCTTTCGAAAGGGAATTTTTTGGTAATAGAATATCTTGGGCCACATTGAGTGCAAGTTGTAAATGGATAGTAATATCTTGGGTTTTCAGCATCGAGCATTTCGTTGGAACAGCTTTCGCAAATGGCAAAATCAGGAGTTAGCGGAATATCGATGAGTAGGTTAGGAGCAGTTGGTTTTATTACGAAATCATCGAATATTTCGGTTGAAATTAAATCGGTTTTAAGAGAAGAAATAATCTCGGAACTTCGTGGTTTTTGAATCAAAATTTGGTCATAGAAATTGTCAAGAATGTTCTCATTGGCAACAGCCTGAACTAAAACCCCTTTTTCGACATTGGTTACAAAACCTTTGATGTTATATTTTTTGGCCAAATTATATACAAACGGCCTGAATCCAACGCCTTGAACCCTCCCAGAAATGATTATTTCTACAGATTTAGGATTCAATTAGACTGCTTTTAGGCGTTTTTAATTCTTCTAATAAATCAAGTATTTTGGTTTTAACAATGGCTAATGAAGCTTGCACTTTTGGAGACAATTCGGTAACCATTGGATCCATATTATCGATGGTAACGGTGTAAAGATAAATGTCTGGCATTCGATCGAACATGGTCAAGATTTCGACCATATCTTTTAGTCCAAAGTTGTGTCCGCTCAAAGATTGTGGGAAATCATTGGAGAATTTTGGTTTCAATAGAGAAACCGTTCCCACTTCTTTTCCATCCATTGTAGCATCTACAATTATAGCAATGCGATGACTTTCCAGATAAGGAATCAGCAGAAAACCGCCGGTTCCACCATCCATAAAGGTAATGTTTTTGGGGAATTCAGATTCTTCAATAGTGTTGACAAAATGAACGCCAACGCCTTCGTCTCCCATTAAATAATTTCCAATGCCCAGAATTAATATTTCATTTCCATTGGTATGAAAATCATCGGATTTGTGTGGAAAAATTTCTTCTTGCATAACTCTATTTTTGAATTCTAAATTTAGAAAAAAATTCCCTGAATGAATCAGGGAATTTGATAATTAGTCTTGTTTTACTGGTTCGTTTACTGGTTCTTTTTTGAGTGTAGTTTTTGTTCTTTCGGTTCTTACAAATTTGTAGCCACTCACCATTGCTGAAGTTTCTCCACGTCCTTCGAGCCAATCGTGGAATAATACAAGATATACATGTACAAATGAAAAAAGTATAAAAATCCACATAGTTACGTGATGAATCAATCTGGTATTCATATCACCGCCCAGAAATTCTGGAACCCAAGCAAACATTTTTGGAAGAAACCAAGTAGCATTATCTGCATACAAGCCAAACCCGGTAAAAATCATTACAAAGGCCATGATAAACATCACAAGATAGGAAATAGCTGCAATATCATTATGACCCACGAAGATGCTTTTTTTGTAGTCGTATTCTTTTTCGTTTTGAAGAAAAATATCGTGTTTCAACGTATGCCAAACACTTGACCATCCTTCTTTATCGAAAGGTACAAAGACTTTCCAACTGGAATATTTATTCCCTACGAATGCCCAATACACTCTCATTACCAATACTGCGACCATCACATAAGCACTCATAAAATGAATTTTACGGATGTATCCAAACCAAAACTGGGTAGATGCTTCACCATTAGAAATTATTCCCGGAGGATGCGAAATCAAAAGCCCTGTCACAATTAAAACCGTTATTGCTAAGGCATTGGCCCAATGAAATATCCTAACTGGCAGTTGCCAAATGTAGGCTCTTTTATATTCTTGTATTGCCATAAAAATGGAATTTAAGGGTTACACATTACAAACAGAGATGTCATTTACTTGATTGATAATGTTTCCATTTTCGTCATATAAATGCACAGCGCAAGCAATACAAGGGTCGAAAGAGTGAATGGTTCTAATGATTTCTAAAGGCAATTCAGAATTAGCCACAGGGGTATTTAATAATGCACTTTCGTAAGGCGATCTTTGTCCTTTTGGATCTCTAGGAGAAGCATTCCAAGTAGATGGAACTACTTGTTGGTAGTTTTCGGTTTTGCCGTCTTTTATGACTATCCAATGGCTTAATGCACCACGAGGAGCTTCCACTAAACCAACCCCTTTAGCTTCTGATGGCCAAGAACTGGTTTCCCATTTGTCCATATTTGCCATTCTGGTGTCTCCATTTTTGATATTATTAATAAGGGTATCAAAGAATTCAAGATTCCAGCCTGCTACTAATTGAGTTTCCAAAGCTCTTGCAGCAGTTCTTCCTAAAGTAGAAAACAGTGCAGCAGCAGGAACTTGTAATTTAGAAAGCGTAGCATCAACAATCTCTTTGTATTCAGGTCTTCCAGAGGCATACCCTATTAATGTTCTTGCCAGTGGACCTACTTCCATAGCCTGACCTTTCCATCTTGGTGTTTTGATGTAACTGTATTTTTGTTCTACATCAAGATGAGTGTAAGGCGGTTTTGGACCTGTATAATTAATTTTGGTTTCGCCACTCCAAGGATGTTTACCTGCGTTGCCGTCACCGGAATAATCGTACCAAGAATTGTTTACATATTCTTCGACTGTTTTTAAATTTCGCAAATCAAGGTCGTGAACTTTGGTTAAATCTTTGTTCAAAATGACTCCTGATGGGAATTTAAAAGTATTGTTGTCTGTATTATTGTAGCCTTGCATTGGGAAATCACCAAAACTCATAAAATTATGGAAACCACCAATAGCTCCCCAATCTTTATAAAATCCGGCAATCGCCAAAACATCAGGAATATACACTTGTTCTACAAATTCTTTACCTTGAATCAACAATTTTTGAACCATTGCTAATCTTTCGGCGTTGAGTCCGCTGGCATCATCAATATTAATAGCGCAAGCCATTCCACCGACCAAATAATTAGGATGCGGATTTTTTCCTCCGAAGATAGCGTGAACTTTTACAATTTCTTTTTGCCATTCTAAAGCTTCCAAATAGTGTGCGGTTGCCATCAAATTGGCTTCAGGAGGTAATTTCATGGCAGGATGTCCCCAATAACCATTGGCAAAAATGCCTAATTGTCCGCTTTCGACAAACTTTTTGAGTCTTTTTTGTAAATCAGAAAAGTAGCCCGGAGAACTTTTCGGCCAATTGGAAATACTTTGGGCTAATTGTGAAGTTTTAACAGGATCGGCACTTAATCCACTTACAACATCCACCCAATCAAAGGCGTGAAGGTGATAAAAGTGAACTACGTGATCGTGAATATACAATGCTCCAGTCATAATATTTCGAACCATTTCAGCATTGGGTGGTACTTTAATTCCCAAAGCATCTTCAACGGCTCTTACGGAGGTTGTGGCGTGTATGGTAGTACAAACGCCACAGGTTCTTTGAACAAATGCCCAAACATCTTTTGGATTTCTTCCTTTAACAATATTTTCTAGACCTCTAACCATAGTTGAGGATAAAAAAGCTTCTTTTATAGTACCGTCAGTAATTTCAACTTCGGCTCTTAAATGCCCTTCAATTCTTGTGATTGGGTCAACAACGATTCTTTCTGCCATTTTGAATTATTTTTGGGTTGATTAGTCTTTTAATTTTGCTTCTACTTTTTCGCCATCCGAAATTCTTCTTGCTAATTCTTTTCTTTTGGAAACATTAGAAAGCGTTCCGTGTGCCAAAACACCTACGCCAACAGCTGCAAGAGCTACTTTTCCTAGAGTATCGGCATCACTTTCGATTCCACCACCTATTGCTATGTCTCTGGAGTAGAAACTGCCTGCATCCCAGAATCCTTTGGCACTACAACCCAAGCAACCATGTCCGGATTGAATTGGGTAACTAACGCCTCCGTTCCATTTGATGTTTCCGCATGCGTTATAAGTAGTTGGTCCTTTGCAACCCACTTTATAGAGGCAATATCCTTTTTTTGCATTTTCATCATCGAAATTTTCGACAAATAATCCAGCATCAAAATAAGGTCTTCGGTAACAACTGTCATGCACTCGTTTTGAATAGAAAGCTTTAGGTCTTCCTGCATTGTCCAATTCCGGTAGTCTTTCGAAAGCCACCACGTGAACAATAATTCCTGCCATAACTTCGCCAATAGGAGGACAGCCGGGAACATTAATAATTGGTTTATCAGTGATAATTTGATCGATAGAAACAGCTCCCGTTGGATTAGGTTTTGCAGCTTGAACACAACCTGAAGTAGCACAACTTCCCCAAGCGATGATGGCTTTGGCTCCAGCCGCAGCTTCTTTCACTATATCGATTGCGCTTCTACCGCCAATACAACAATAATTTCCGTCGTCGCCCATAGGAATTGAACCTTCTACACAAAGTATATATTCTCCTTTGTATTTTTCCATAGTGGCTTTCTTGGCAGCTTCGGCTTGATGTCCGGAAGCGGCCATTAAAGTAAGTGTATAATCAAGGGAAATTTTATCCAGAATAATATCAGCAACAATAGGATGATCAGAACGAATGAAAGATTCACTACAACAGGTACATTCCTGAAAATGTTCCCAAATCACTGGTAATCTTGGTTTTGTAGAAAGCGTCTTGGCAATTTGCCCTAAAGCTGATGATTCTACCCCCATATAGGCTCCAATAAATGCAACAAACTTTAAAAAATCTCTACGATTGTATCCTTGTC
>ENA-UOWO01000447-UOWO01000447.1-activated-sludge-metagenome-genome-assembly--contig:-NODE-447-length-60029-cov-24.820122_pt1 | contig 60029 bp, 38 predicted proteins | sample MGYA00238148_ERZ761564 | MGnify/ENA primary metagenome ERZ761564 (study PRJEB28885, sample SAMN05720194) | activated sludge metagenome | isolation source: Anaerobic digester | place: USA...
ACGAGGGCGAAAGGCACCAGGTATGGGTTGCGGCCGGAAGTAGAAGGTGTATTCATGGCTGAAAAGTGAAGTATTTCGTTTTGCTTTTAGGCTGGATATATTGTTTCAGGGAGCGTTCAAGTCATCCGATGACTTCGAGTCATCGGATGACTTGAACGCTCCCTGAAACCGTTTAACCGCTGTTTTATACTGGCAAGGTTAGCAAAGATTTTTGAAAATTCGGGGAAGTAGTTTTTTAGAATTGTATACATGAAATTCTATATCCGCAGTTTTCAAAAAATCTCCACCTTTACCTCGGACATATAAGCCATCCATAGCACCATGCACCCAACTTATCCGCACCTGTTCCAACCACTCGATCTGGGTTTTACCACGCTGAAAAACCGCGCCATCATGGGCTCCATGCACACCGGCCTGGAAGAACACAAAGACGACCTGAAAGCGCTGGCCGCCTATTTCGCCGAACGTGCCAGAGGCGGCATCGGACTGATGGTTACCGGCGGCATTGCACCCAACCGGCAGGGCTGGCTTGCACCGTTTGGCGCCAAACTCAGCGCCCGCAGCGAAGTGGCGCGGCACCGCAACGTCACCTCGGCCGTGCATGCCGAAGACAGCAAAATCTGTATGCAGATCCTGCACGCAGGCCGTTACGGTATGCACCCGATGCTGGTAGCGCCGTCGCCGGTGCGTGCGCATATTTCGCCGTTCCGGCCCTGGGAAATGAGCGGTCGGCTGGTAAAAGCCACTATCAATGATTTCGGAACCTGTGCAGCACTGGCCCGCGAAGCAGGTTACGATGGCGTGGAAATTATGGGCAGCGAAGGGTACCTGATCAATCAGTTTATTGCCCCGCGTACCAACAAACGAACCGACGACTGGGGCGGTTCTTTCGAAAACCGCATCCGTTTCCCCCTGGAGATCATGCGCCGGGTGCGGGAAAAAGCCGGCAAGGATTTTATCGTCATCTTCCGGGTTTCCATGCTCGATCTGGTGGAAGACGGCTCTTCCTGGGAAGAAGTGGAACAACTTGCCCTGGCACTCGAAGCAGCCGGCGCCAGCATACTCAATACCGGCATCGGCTGGCACGAAGCGCGTATTCCCACCATTGCTACCATGGTGCCGCGCGGCGCCTACGCCTGGGTAACCCAACGACTGATGGGCAAAATTCACATCCCGCTCATCACCACCAACCGCATCAATACGCCGGAAAAAGCCGAGGAAATCCTGCGCGACGGCTTTGCCGACATGGTTTCCATGGCGCGGCCACTACTCGCCGACCCCCATTTTATGCGCAAGGCACAGGAAAATCGTGGCAATGAGATCAACACCTGCATTGCCTGCAACCAGGCCTGCCTCGACCATATTTTTAAACGCAAAGACGCCACCTGCCTCGTCAATCCGCGCGCCTGCAAGGAAAACGACCCGGAAGCAAAACCGGTCGTGCGCGAAAACGGGCCTGCAAAAATTGCCGTTGTCGGTGCCGGACCCGCCGGGCTCTCCGCTTCTACCGAACTGGCAGCACTGGGCCATGAAGTACATTTATTCGAGGCGGCCGACCAGATCGGCGGACAGTTCAACATGGCCAAACGTATTCCCGGCAAAGCGGAATTCCAGGAAACGCTGCGTTATTTTGGCAAAATGATCGAAAAAAACGGCGTTCACCTGCATTTGAACACCCGCGTAAATGCCGATTTTTTAATCTCGCAAAACTTCAACGAGGTGGTGATTGCTACGGGCGTCAGTCCGCGTACACCCCTGATTGAAGGCATCGAGCATCCGAAAGTGGTGTCCTACCTCGATGTGTTGCTGAACAACCGACCCGTTGGCAAAAAAGTAGCGGTGATCGGCGCGGGCGGTATTGGCTTCGACGTGTCCATCTTCCTGACAGACGACAGCGTACCCGGCGAAACCGACAAACAGTTGATCGAGGATTACCGCGAAGAATGGGGCATCGACCCGAATTACCAAAACCGTGGCGGACTTATGCCTCCTGTGAAAGAACACGTTCCCCGCGAACTCTGGCTGCTCCAGCGCTCCAAGGGCAAAGTGGGCGACCGGCTCGGCAAAACCACCGGCTGGGCGCACCGGCTCACGCTCAAAAACCGCGGCGTACGCATGTGGTCGGAAGTGCATTACGAGAAAATCGACGACGCCGGACTGCACATCACCGTAAAAGGCCAGCCGCAGGTACTCGACGTGGATACGATCGTCGTATGCGCCGGGCAAAATTCCATGCGCGATTTGTATGAACCGCTACAGGCTGCCGGTATTCCCGTGCACCTGATCGGCGGCGCCAAGGAAGCCGGCGAACTGGACGCCAAACGCGCCATCGAAGAAGGCTGGAAACTGGCGATGGTAGCGGGTGTTTTGGCCAGAAATTGACGCAAAGGCAGAAACAAAGGAGGAGTTTTCAGGCAGCGGTTATTTTTGGTTAAAATTCTTCAAGCCAATGAAAAACCTGCTTCTTTACCCGCTCTTGCTTATTTTCTCATCCACCCTTTTCGCCCAAAACTGGATGCCCGTCGTGCCGGGCGATCTGTATCATTTCCGGGCCGTGGATTCCAGTTTTATTACGCATACTATTCGTGTTGATTCGGTCAAAATGACTGGATTGGATAGCGTCTTTTACCTGAACAGGGTGATACGAACGGAAAATCCGGGACAAGACCTCTTCGCGTTCGCCAACAGCCTCGGACAATTTCTCGGACAAACCATCACCAAAAAGCCGGACGGGCGGCTGATTCTCTTTTCAGAGTTGCACGGCACCCCCTTGTCTGTAGAGATCCGTCCCGGCGCAGCAACAGGTCAGAACTGGCTTGCGCTGGCCGATTCAAATTTGACCGCCACCGTATCTTCCATCGAAGACGGAATGGTACTTGGTGAACCTGATTCGCTTAAAACCATCGTTTTCAGCAATGGCGCGACCTGGATTTTGAGTAAAAATCATGGTCTGGTACAGGCAAACGATCTCTTTTTTTCACCCGATGTGGTCATGCTTGAAGGCATTGAAACCCGCTCGCTGGGTGCCAAACCGCTCTATTTCGAAGATTTTTTTGATTTTAACGTCGGTGATGTTTTTGAATGGTATGCATCCCAGGAAGGCTTCGGAATTGGGAATTTCAATATCGACAAATGTCGAATTCTTGAGAAGGAAGTCCACCCGGATTATTTCAATTATCTCGTAGACCGAAAACAAAAATATTCCTTCGGAGGCGGGCCGTCCCCTTCCGGGATCGGCTATCGCGCGGATACCTTGTGGATCATGTTTCACAGGGGAGCGTTTCCCGCCTCGGATGCTTACAACAATGAGAATCTCCTGTTGTGGTTTGCAGAGCGTTCTACATACGCTGTTTCCTTTGAACAAGGTAAAAGAATAGGCAGCCGGCCTTCACCGACCGGAGCACCAATGCAATGCCCTGTTTTACCCATTGGGAACAACCTGAGCGAACTGTATTATTCCGAAGGCAACAACACTTGTTGCAACATTTCCACTTTTGAATGCGAAGAAGGAAAGCATTACGAAGAGTATAGAACCGGTTTGGGCAGGGTCGAATTAATAGAAGGTTTTATCGATGGTTATAACCACGACCGTCTGCTCGGCGCTGTCATCCAGAGCGACACTGTTTGGGGCCAGATTTCTCCCGACTGGTTTTTTACCGCCACACAATCTCCGCAAAATGTGCAGCCACTTGTCATTACGCCCAATCCCGCCGGGGATTTTATTCAGTTTTCAACGGTTGAAATGGAAGGCCAGGTGCAGGTAACGGTCAGCGATTTGAGCGGGAAAGTGATGCTTAATACGAAGTTGAACGCCAATAATAGCCCCCAACTGAATGTCTCCCGGCTTTCACCCGGCATATATTTCGTGCAGTTGCTGCATGAAAACCGGGTGTGGACGGGGAAATTTCAGAAAGTGGAATAGCGCGCTATTTCTCCGATACGGCCTCCACCGCCGCCATAAACGCCCCGGCCTTGATCCGTGTTTCTTTCAGTTCGTTTTCGGGCACCGATTCGTACAGCAGCGTGGCCCCGGCGCTGAACGACAGCAAGCCGTCGCGCACGTGCGCCGTGCGGATGGTGATGGCCGTGTTCACATCGCCGTTGAACAGCAGCCAGCCGATACTGCCGCCGTAGTAGCCGCGTGTGTGCTGCTCGATCTGTTCGATGTATTCCATGGCGGCGATTTTCGGTGCGCCGGTGAGTGTACCCGCATTGAGGCTGGCGATCAGCGCATCGAAACCGGAATAGCGGTCTTCGAGCACCCCGCTCACCTGCGCGACGGTGTGCGTCACGTGCGAGTATTTTTCGATAATGCGGTAGTTATCGATCTCGATACCGGGTTTGCAGATGCGCGCCAGGTCATTGCGGCCCAGGTCGATCAGCATATCCAGTTCGGAGTTTTCTTTCGGCGAATTCAATAGTTCCATCATCAGATGGTGGTCTTCGATGGGGTCGCCCGAACGTCGGACGCTGCCCGAAATTGGCCGGAGGGTAGCGCGGCCGTTTTCGTAGCGGAGCATCAGTTCAGGGCTTGCCCCCAGCAGTGTTTCGTCGCCGAAATCAAAAAAGAATAGGTAGGGGGAAGGATTAATGGCTTTGTAGCGCTCGTACAAAGGCAACAGGTTGCCCGAAACGGGCGCGGTCACTTTGCGGCTCAGCACGATTTCCAGCAGTTCCCCTTCGTGGCAAAGTTGTATGCCGTGGGCGATCTGTTTTTTAAACGTCTCGTCGTCGGGCGTCTGAACGAATTTGCCAATATGTAAAGGCTCCGCCGGCGCGGCAGCCGCAGGTTCGGAATTATACAGGTTGTGGTGCAGCAGGTCGAGCGCAGCCTGTGCAGTTTCGCCGGTTTTGCGGGTAACGTATAAGGTCAAATCCTGAGTTAAATGATTGAACAACAGGATATTGTCAAATAAAAACAAATGGAAATCAGGCTCCGGGCAAGGCTTGCAGTGCTGCATGTCTTCAAACTGATACATAAACTGGTAGGCCAGTGCGCCATAAAAACCCATGAAATTTTTGTCGTCCGTTTTAAAATGCTCCAGCGTGCGGCGCAACGGCTGTACGATGTTCTGCCGGTCGAGCCGGTCCTCTTCCGCGCCGAAAAACGGTAGTTTTGGAATGTGCAGCAGCAGCCGGCCGTCGCGTTCCATTTCTACGAACTGCGCAAATTCCGTTTTGATAAAATCGTAAAAAGCGCCGCCGCGCGCATCCAGCAACCGGATACTGAGTTCCTCGTCCTTGCCCGTCAGTTCGAGCGTGGGTTCAAAACCGATCACCGACATACGACTGGATTTGTCTACCGCCGAAGCGGATTCGAACAAACACGTCGGTCCCTTGCCCTGAAGGTGACGATAAAGCGGCAATGCGTCGGAATACGGCAGGCGAAGGGTGGCTGTGTGCATTTTATAAAATGTATTAATGTATCAGTACGATGATGCAAAGATAAAACCATTCTTTTGAATCATGCAAATCTAATTTTCACGTTTGTACAACCGGTACCCACGTTTTTGGCATCTATAACTTTGATTTTTTATATAACCCGTTGATGATGAAAAAACTACTTCTGTTTGTGTGCCTGATTTTTGCCGGCTCGACGGCGCCTGTTTTTGCACAAATGGTGCTTGTCCTCAACAAGTCGCGCCTGGATGTGGGCAAGCGGCGTTTCAACATTTCGCAGGTAATAGACGTGCGGTATGATACTACCCGCCTCGGCATTGCACGCGTGGGCCTGAGCAACCGCAAAGAACCGCTTGTGCTGGAAGCGCCTTTGCCTCAGGTCATGATGTCCTATTTCACAGCCAAAATGCCTGTGCAGGCTGATTTACCCAACGTCGTATTACGCGTCAGCAGACTCGGGCTGTGGGAAGAAATCACGCCGAATGGCACGGAAGGCGCCCGGGTGGCGGTCGATTTCGAGTTTTTTCTGCAAAAAGGAGCGCAATACGCTTCCCTGGGAGATCGCAAGTTCCGGTTCACGGAAGGGCTTGGCACAAACGTCACCAAATACCATGACAATAACCTCCGGGCAGCGTTGCAAAGCGCCGTCGATTACCTTCAGGATTCCGTAGACTGGAAAACTACCGATGCGATTCCGGCGGATGTCAGCCCGGAGCAATTATCGCAGCGCAATATGCCACGCATTTTGACGGATGTGCAACTGACCGCCGGCGCTTATAAAAACTTCACCGACTTCCGGAATAACAAGCCGCGCCTTCCCATCGATTTTGAAGAAAAAGACGGACAAAGAATCCTACAGATCGAAGGTAAAAAAGGCAAGTACCGCCGGGTGCATCCCGATGATAAGGTGTGGGGATTTTGCGATGGTAAAGACCTCTATATCAATCAGTTCGGCACTTTTTACAAACTTGAAAAAAAGCCCGGAAACAAGTTCCAGTTCTTCGGCGTGGACTACGACAAAAAACTTTCCAATATGGTCATGGGACAAGCCACTTTCGGGCTCATCGGAGCGCTGATTGCCGGTGAAATGACCAAATCCAGAAATTATGTGGTGGATTGGGAAACGGGCAGTTTTTTGCAGCAGGAATGAAGGGATTGTTGAGGGGTTGAGATGTTGAGGAGTTGATGGGTTGAAAATCAGATACTCGCATCCTCATATACTCGAATCCTCACTTCGGCACCGTCTTCAGTTGTTCCTGAATTTCGTGCAAGCGCACCTGCTTGATGGAATCCACCAGATGAGGCATTTGTGTGACGCGGGCCATCTGGCACTGGCTATCCAGTTCGACACGCAGCAGGCGTATCTCGGCCGTCGAAAGCGAATCGATCGCTTCCCGTGTTTTGGCATCGAGCGGCGTTTCGGAACCTCCGCAAGCATATGTAAGTGCTGATGTCAGAAGAAGTAACAGCAGAAAACGCATGTCTTTTAATTGAGAGTTTGGTACGTGGGCGGAACCGGGCGGCTTATATTTTATCGTTCAGTAAACGCATAACACCCAGAGTCAATAGCGCCTGTCCAAAAATATAGGTTGCCATAATCGCCAGCGGAACGGCAGGGACGCCCGCAAATTTATCGAGTGCCAGTAAACTGTCCGATAAAACAAACAGCAAAGCCCCCAGCATCATGATCCGGAATATGGCCGCAGAAATGTGCGTGCGCAATTGCAACACACTCAGCGCCATGGCGGTAATAACGATCCCGTAGGCGGCTACCGGAAATTGAAGTCCTTCCGGCACACCCGGCCATAAAATCCGGAGCAAAAAGGCGAGGTAAGCCAGCGGTAGCAAAGCCCAAAGAGGTTTTTGACGCAAAAAACCGGTTTTACCTTTCAAAATGCGCCACATGGCACTGATGTAAAAAAGGTGCCCCATCAGAAATGCCGCCAGCCCGAGTACAAAAAAGATTTCGCCACCGCTATTGAACATCAACAGTATATCGCCGATGGTGGAACACACCAGGCCCGACAGCCACGCACCGCTTACGTACCGGTTGGTTTTGGCTTCGGATGCAAACCACAAAGCCAGGGCAGGCATCATGAGCGGCTTGCTGGCGAACATTAAAAAAGGGATATTCATCAGCAAAGCGAACAATTGCACGACGCAGGCAATGGCAAAAAGTATTTTCCAGATGTTTTTCATAAGGACGTTCGGTTGAAAACGTGCAATAATAGTTGAAAATCAGGATGCCAGCACACTGGCCGCCATTTTTACCCAGTTTTTCAATAATTGAAGGCCATATTCCGTCAAAATGGATTCCGGATGGAACTGTACGCCCCACAAAGGCAATTCGGCATGCGCCAGCGCCATAATCTCTTTTCCGGGACTGACGGCCAGGCTGCGCAGCGGTGTGCCATCCAGGGATTGTAACAATAGGGAATGGTAACGCATCACCTGGAAATATTCGGGTATACCTTCGAAAAGCGGATGTTCGTGGTGCCGGATCACACTCGTTTTTCCATGCATCGGCACGTCGGCCTTTACCAGCCGGGCGCCGAAACACTCCCCGATCGCCTGATGGCCCAGGCAAATACCCAGCATGGGCTTCGTTTCCGCGTACCTGCGAATCAGAGGCAACATTAAACCTGCGTTGGAAGGATATTTCGGGCCGGGTGAAAACACAATAGCCTGAAAATCAAGTTGATCAAATCCTTCCAGGGTAAATGCGTCATTTCTGTGCACGACACATTGCACGCCCGTTTGCAACAGGTAGTCGTAAAGATTGTAGGTAAAGGAGTCGTAATTGTCCAGCAGCAGTACTTTCATTCCTCAATCCCGTCGCTGTCCTGCGGATAACTTGGAGTACCGGTGGTAGTAGCATCCGGCTCAATTCCGGGGTCGATGGCTTTCCCATCGTCGGGCACTTTGTAAATGTTCGGTTTGGTGGCTGTTTTTTGTACGCCGTACTGCTCCAGCCGGTCCATCCAGTTCATCGAATAACCCCACACATCTTCGGCAAAGGGTTTGGCACGCAAGGCGACGGTTTTGGCTTTTGCAGGCAAATCCTTTAAAAGCGGGTATGTTTTGGATTCCGCAATGGTCTGATCGTTCAAAAAACGAACCTGCACCAGAAACCAGATCAAAATGCTGTAAACGACCACCCCGAATCCGGCCATGAGCACGCCGCCGGCCGTCTGGTTGATCACACCCAGGTAAACTGCCTGAAATGCGGTTTCCATACCTTTTGCGGCCTGCCGCAGGACAAACATGATAAAAACGAGGTTGACGACAAAGGCAGCGAGAAACATGGAAGGATTGTCCGAATGGAACAACGATTCCATGATATTGGTCGTGGTAGGCGTAATCTTAAAAGCCAGTACCACCCCGAATATGTAGGCTGCAAAATTGAATACGGTACCGATGATCCCGCGCGAGTAGCCGATCCAGAAACCGTATGCGAAAACTGCCAGAAATATGATATCTATGGGCATAGTGTAGCGTCTTTCAGCAAAACAGCACAAACTGAGAATGGTTATATTTACTGAAAAAACCTCTACAAAGATATGTCGTTTTAATGAAAGACAAAAGACGTCGTTTCAAAAGCCTGTGTGAACCAATTAGTTACAATGACGAACTTTTCTTTACCCTAGAAAAAATCCTTCAAATTGGTGCCGACGCTGAAGTGCACCACACCACCGCCCAGGTGGTACGACCCATAACCCATATCGACGCGGAAACGGTTTATCTTCAGACCGATACCACCGGAAAAACCGGCCAGGCTGCGGTAATTATTGACGGAAAGTTCCTTTTTACGCAGGTGGTTATAGCCGATGCGGAGCCGGAAACCTTCGTTGCGGCCGAGCAGGAATTCGCCGTTGAAAATAAAATGCCGGAAAAAGTTATCCAGGCCGGGGTTTCCCTTTTTGGAGGTTTCCTCTCCGAAAAGCGACACATCGTCGGACACCGCACTCGGATCGTCATAACGGATATCCCATTCCTGAAGGTGGTGCGCAATAACGGTCATACGAAACGGCAGGTAGCGCAGGCGTTTGCTCACACCTATCTGAATATCGAACGGCAGGTCTTCGCGAAGTCCGTTGTAGGTAGCAAGTTGTACACCCGCATTGCGCAGCACCATGCCTACCGAAAACAAATGCGCTGTGTCGGAGTATATAAATCCGGCATCTGCCGCCAGCATCGAAGCCTGGTACAGATCGAGGGTCGACACGCCGAAACGAATATTGAGTCCCAGTGACATGCGGTCGCTCAAAGGCCGCGCGCCTCCAAGGGTAAAGGTCGTTTCGGAAGCCTTTACCATACCGGTCACGTTGCCGAATTCATCGGCCTGCTTGATATCGCCGTAATTCATGTACTGCACGCCGCCCTGAATCGTGAACCCGATTCGTTGCAGGTGGTGGGCGTAGGCGACGTATCCGTGCTGTATGTCGGACAGGAAAAAGTTGTGGTTAAGGGTCAGGTGACCGCCCATACTGGCATTGAGCACGGCAGGATTGGCGGCAGCCAATGCTACGTCATCGTCTTTTACGGTGATTTGGGTGCCACCCAATGCGGTCATCCGGGCAGAAGGCGACAATTCCAGCAAGGTAAAAACATGCTGCCCGCCGCTAACCTGTCCCCAAGACCGGGGCGTCAGGGCAAGCAGAAAAACCGACAAAAAGAAAAACGTATGCCTGGGTATCAGTATTCGCATGGTATATAAGTAGATGGTTATTCCTTTTTCCATTTCGTGTGGCAAATGCCGCTCTGGCAATCTGCAATACGGATTAACTGACCGGTTTCATCGTATTCCCGGAGTTCTCCCTGTTCCAGCGGAACATCTTCGCCGGGAATGTAATTGCCTTCGGCCTTGATGGCGCCGTTTTCATAATATTCGGTAAAAGGCCCGTTTTCGTCATTGTTGTGCAGCATCACTTTTTCTTTCACTTTGCCGTTCGGGTAGTAGGCAATGCTGGGGCCTTCCAGTACGCCGTTCACAAATTCCTGCTCCAGTTGAAGGGCGCCGGTGTCGTAATATTTCTGGTATTTCCCCTGGTAAACACCTTTCACGTAGTGCTCCACACTTTCCACTTTGCCGTTGGCGTAAAAATATTTGCGCTCGCCATCCAGCGAATCGTTGCTGTACTGCGCCTCTTCCAGCAGTTCCCCTTTTTCGGAAAAACGCTGGTACAAACCTTCTTTGGCAAAATCTTTTTTACGGCGTTCGAAGCGCTCCAGTTGACCCTGGTCGTTCTTGTGCTCTACTTTTTCAATCGGACTATTGATGCAGGAAAACTGCCAACACACCACTGTCATGAGGGCAAATAGCCGGAAAATGCTGTTATTTTTCATATACAACAAAGCCTTTACACGTTGTAACAACGCACACGAGATATTGACGCAGGAAAGTTGAATCGGGATGCCTGAAAGTAGTCCGAAGTTATCAGTGCGAAGTGCGAAGTCCATGGCATTCGGGTAAATGTGGACTTCGCACTTCGCACTGACGACTTCGCACTGATTTTACTTAACGACCAGTTTGCGGACGCCGGTGGCGCGGTTGCTGGAAACCAGCACCGTGTAAATACCTTGCGGGAGGTCGGCAATTTGAAGAACAAGCATCGTATTACCGCTTGCCATAATCTCGTTGCGGATCAACTGGCCCGCAGTATTGTACAGACTGACGTGTGTATCGGCTGTCAGTACTTCACCAAAGGAAATACGAACCGTTTCATCGGCCGGGTTAGGCGCTATGTCGAATGCGAGATTCTTACGCAAGTCGTTCGTACCCGATGCCTGCGTCTGGATAACGAAAGTACCCGAAGCCAGGCCGCCTTCTCCATCGGTTACGGCAAAACGGAAATCATCGGTAGAACTGAATCCGTAATCGAAATAGCGGATAGCGCCATTATTGAGTTCGGTTTGGGTAAACTGATCGCCGGCTTTCATGGCTCCCGTCCAGTTCTTTTGCAGTGCGCCCGACGAAGGAATAGTGATCAGCGTATACAGCAACTGATCGGCCGTATTGTTCGCATCTTCCGTTTTGAGCAGGCTGGTGGTGATTTCTGCATTCGTGCCGGCAGCAAGGTTCAGTACGTTGTTGTTGATGATCATGGGGCCGGTAAGGGAAACGTTGGCGCACAATTCCAGCTGGAACGCACTCAACTGGCCACCCGAGCTGGCAACATTGTCTTTTACACGCAGAATCCAATCTCCGGCAGCATCCTGACCGTTGAAAGCGCTCAGGCTTTCGGTAGGTTTGTGCACAGCGCTGTTTTGTGGCGGAGGGCATGGGAAAGCGTCATTGACCACGTCGTCGAAAGCAATGTTGAAATTGCCTGCGTAGGAACTGCAACGGTTCTTGAACAACAACACGTTACCACCCGTAGGCCTTACGAGGCGCACCTCGAGGTCGCCGAAGAAGTTGTGGTTACCCTGCACTTTTTTCACGTTTACGTCGCTGACAGCGCCGCCCGAAGGCACCGTGATGACAGACTCGACCGTCGGCGTGCCGTTGGCGGAAATATTTTTCGGCAAATCGGTAGCGTTGAAGGTGAGGCAGGTTTGTATCTGCACTATAAACACGAAAGGTTCGGACCATGCGATCGTGCCGCATTCGTTTTTCGGACGAACGCGCCAGTAGTATGCCTGGCCTTCCGTCAGAAAACCGGGAAGGTCGAAACTGTTGGTGCTCAGGTTGTATTCGGCTATGATAAGCGTACCAGCCTCAAAGGAGGGACTGGTCGCCAGTTCCAGTTCGTACAAATTTGCGTCCGCTACGCCGTTCCAGGATAAAACGGGCGATACGTTCACGCCCGAAGCACCGTCGGCCGGGCTCAGCAGGGCGAATGCGGAGAAATCGTTGCGGACGGTCGTCAGCACAAGGTCGTAGCTGCGCGTCGTTCCGGCCGATGCCTGAACGGTTGCGGTAAATGTCGTTTCAGGCTGGTCTGCGGCGAACTCGATCGTCAGCAGGCTGTTGCTGCCCGGAACCACAGGGTTCGGACTGAAAGTAGCCGTTGCGCCGGCAGGCAATCCGGTGATCGACAGATCGATCGGGGTATTGAATCCCTGCGCGGAAGAGGTAGTTACCTCGGTCGTGTAGCCGTTGGGGAGGCAAACCTGATCTTTCAGGGCGCCGCATACCGTAAAGCCGGCAGCCTGCGGTTGCTGAATCTTGAAGTTCGCATTGGAAATATCAAAAAAGATATTGTCGTCGGCTTCCACGCGAATGCGGGCGGTTGTGGACACGTTGTTGGGCACCTGAATGCAATAACTGCCGGAGTTCGGCACTCCTGAAGCCAGCATAATGGGGTACGTCAGGCCACCGTCGGTGCTCAGGTGAATATTTACGGAATGACATTTTACCAGCGGTCCGTCTGTGTTGGCGACGTCCCAGGTAACGATCTGGTATTCACCCACATTCCAGGTGATGAGCTCGTTGGGATAGGTAACCAGGAACGGACCGGCCGTGGTCGTTGCCTGCATTTTTACTTCCAGCCAGTCGATGCCGCCGGCGCCGGTATGGTTGTCGCGCACGGTCAAACGGAACGTCAGCGGGCGGTTGTAGGTCGGCAACACTTCCGTATTCGAGACGGTATTGCTGATGATAGACTGGATCCTCGGGCAAATACGTACGGGATTCGACGTTGGCAGAAATGAGCGGAAAATAGGGGAACTACCGCTGGGCGAACCGAGTGGTGATGCGGGTCCCAGATCGTACTCTTCCCAGCAATAGGTGAGTGCATCGCCATCCGGGTCGGTGCCGCTGCCGCTCAATACAAAAGGTGTGCTGATAGGCAGATAAAGACCGAGCGCTGGGATATCGGTACTTGCAGTCGGCGTATTGTTACCTACATCGATGGTTTCTCCGCACTGGTTACCACCGCCACTGGCAACAAAACTGAGCGCCTGAACGATACTGGAAATGTGATAATAAGGGTCTGAATAGTTTTGGTAATTCTGGTTAGCACAAGCCTTGGGATAAGCCATGATGGTGGAACCTCCACCCGGTTCGAAGGCAGAACCCGGTTCAATATTATCCGCACTGGGCGGGCAGTTGCTAAAAGTGTGAGAACCCGACAACTGGTGGCACATTTCGTGGGCTGTAGTGAGGTAGAAATCTTCATCATTCGGCGTAAACCAAGAAGAGGCGGCATTTGCCTTTCTCAATATGTCGCAGACACTGCCCAGTGCGGCCAGTCCGATCACACCACCTGCGCCGGTACGGCAGAATGCATGGCCCATGTCGTAATTATTGACTCCGATAACCGGATTAATGGCTCCCGGATTCTGCGATAACCAGGCGCCCAGATCGTTTTCACCAATGAACGGATCGGTGTCCGGATCCAGGAAAATGATCTCGTCGTCATTGGCTATCAATTCGAAACGCACGCCGAAATCGCGTTCCTGAATAGCCGTGATGTAGTTCATCGCCTCTACGATAGCCGCAAGTACCAACGGTTTGGTGCCACCGTTGAATATGGAGTATTCGGCTTGTGCCGAGATGGCAGCGCGGTAGCGTTTCAGCGGTTTGGGTTCCGTGCCGCGCTCGGTGGCTGCGAAATGTTCGGCATGGCCGGCGCCATCCTCGGTGTACACGGAGAAATCGTCGTTACCGCATTTCAACTGGCTTTGCATGGCAGGATCTTTTGGCAGATCAGCCGCCTTATATGCGATGTAAACGCTGTTTGCATCATCCGAATACCGGCGAACGGATTGTGCGCCGCGCAGATCTCCAAAAATATAGGCGTGGAAGCCCTTGTAACCGACGCCCAGGCGCACAAATACGCCCGATTTGTCGGTAGCAGTGCCGTAGTAGGTGTGCAGCGCCGGGTATTTGGCGCCCAGTTCGGGGGCCATGATCGGCGATTCCACTATCTTAAAAGTACGCATCGAGCCATCGGCCATCGGCAGGTCGAGGAGCAACGCCTGCGTAAGCGCTTCCCTGGTAAATTCCATGGGCGCTTGTTTGAGTGCCAGTTCCAGCGCTTCGTAGTTCAACTGAAACGTGGAAAAATGAGCCGGTATGCTGCGTTGCGTCGCTTCCGGCAGCACGACCGCCTGCTGTGCAAGTGGCGTCCAGAAATGGAGGTTGGTATTTTGGGCGGTCAGATTTGAAAAAACTCCCAAAACCAGTGCAATGATGAAAAATTGGCGCATGGTCAATTGTTTTTTGAAAAAGTAAAGGCGGAAAAAAAGTCCCGACGGATGTTACCCGATAAATGCAAAATTCCGAAGTTTGAACGGGCTGCAATAGTTTTTTAGGTAATTTGCTTAAAAATGACTTTACATAACCTTTGTCGACCTGTGCAGCCGCTGGAAGAACGTTCGTTTTTCCCGCATTAAAGTACTCTAATGACCAACGCGAACCCAAAAACCAGCAAAATGATGCCGATACCGCGCTGCACCCAAAAAGTATGCTCGGGTGTTAAAAAACGCCTGATCTGGCGCGCGCCGTAGGCTTTCAGCGTATCCGTGACGACCAGGGTGCCGAGCATGCCCGCAAAAAACAAGAGCATTTCGTACCTGTTCCAGCCGTTGGGTATAAGTACGGCGCCCGCAATGCTTACCCAGAAAAAAACCGTGAACGGATTGATGGTATTTAACAAAAAACCGCGCAAAAAGTACGAAGACCATTGATATGCGTACTTTGATGTATGCGTTTCTTCCCGGGAAAGGTCTGTTTTTTTCCCCGACTTGAGGATGCTGCCAAGTCCGAAAGCCACCAGCAATGCCCCCCCCGCAATACCCGACCAGACCTTAAATGCAGGCATTGCCGTCAGTTGGGCCAGCACTTCCACTCCACTCAACACGAGTACTACGTAAAAAACATCGCTGAGCCAGATCCCCAGCGCAACGGCAAAACCGGCCCGGAACCCGTGCGCGATGCCGGCTTCAATAATGGAAAAAAGCAGGGGCCCGATCATAAAACTAAGCGAAACCCCCAGTAAAACACCTTGTACGATCATGATTTGAAGCCCCAAAAGTATCATTAATGTGCGAAGTGTGTAAGTAGTGCGAAGCCGTCAGTGCGAAGTGCGAAGTCTGTGGCAGTGCGAAGCCGTCAGTGGTGATATCGAGCAGTAAGTTTGAGGTATAGGGCGGTAAGTTTGAGGTATGGAGCAGTCATTTTAAGATATGGAGCAGTACGTTTGAGGTATCGAACAGTCAAATTGAGGTATGGAGCAGTGACTCCCCGCCCCATTGACCGGGCTTTTAGTGGTGGCATGGATTTATAAACCAAAACAGGTTGGTATTGCGGACGCAATACCAACCTGTTTTGGTTTATAAATCCATGCCACCACTACGTGTAAATAGTGCGAAGTCGTTGGTGCGAAGTGCGAAGTCGTCAGTGCGAAGTCGCCAGTGCGAAGTGCGAAGTCCATGACATTCGGGTGAATGTGGACTTCGCACTTCGCACTGGCGACTTCGCACTGACGACTTCGCACTGTTTCCAGTCAGTTGACTACAATCTGCTCGGAATACAATTTGTCGCCCTGCTGCACCTGCACCACGATCGTGCCTTTGGCATACTCCGTCAGGTCGAACTGCTGTAGGTATTCGCCGTTAAAAGCGTTCATTTCCTCCCGGTACAACTGGCGACCGGAGGCATCGAACATGGAAAGCGTGGTAGCCACCGGCGCTCCCTTGAATTCGATGGTTATCTGCCCACTGCTCGGGTTGGGAAAGGTGCGAAAACTGTCGAGGCGGAGGTTTCTGTCTGTAGCGGGTCTGGCTGCGGGAGTGGGTGCCTGTTCCGGCGCATCGCCTTCGCTGCGGTGAATAGTGATTACCCTGCGCTCTTTCATGCGCTTTTGTTCTTTTTCTCCCCAACTGCTGAGGGTGAGTTCCCGGCTGTTCTGTTCGCCGGCTCCATCTGTTTCCTTGATCATAACCCGGCTGATATTGTCGCGGCAGGCCTTCAACGTGGCTTCTACCTGCATGGTTTTGCCGTCGCGGAGGAATTCCACCTGTACTTTGTCGTTCGGTTTGTACTGTGCGATCTGATCCCAGAGGCCTTCATGATCTTCGACAGGTTTGCCGTTTATGGAAAGAATGAGGTCGCCTTTCGCTATTTGCACTTCACGGGCGGCGCTTTCATCCGTGAAATTGCTCACCTGTGCGCCTTTTTTATCGTCTATGACAGCGCCACTGGTAAATACGCCGAGGCAGGCGTCCTTTTCCCGTGTATCGACGTCGTAATTATCCCAGTTCCATTGTTTTTTACGCTGGTTGCCGTTGCTGTTCCAGTTCTGATCCGAACCGCCGAAAGACTGATTCCATTGCTTCTGGCCGCCAAGCGTCGCCTCCGTTGTTGCACGTTTACCTTCCCTTTCATACACGATACGAATATTGTCGCCCGCCCTGGTATTTTCCATAAAATCACTGATGTCTTCGAAGTCTTTGATATTCGTGTCGTTCAGGGAAAAAATCACATCGCCGTTTTCCAGTCCCGCTTTTTTGGCGGCTGAATTTTCGTTTACACTTACTGCGACGCCGGGTTCTTCTTCATTATCGTCTTCATCGGTTACGCCGAGAAATCCCCGGGGTTGCCGGTCGGTGCAGGAAATTGCGCTGCGCGTGGAAAGCGTGGCTTCCGTAGTAGCGTTTTTGCCGTTTCTTTCATAGGCGACGGCGATTTTATCGCCGGGCTTTTTGCCGGCTATCACCCGGACGAGGTCGGACCAACTGGTGAGTTTTTCCCCGTCAAGTGTTGTAATCAGGTCATTGGTGTGTAATCCGGCTTTTTCGGCCGCCGAGCCGCGGATGACCTGTACGACCAGTCCGGGTTCGTCCTCCTCTTCATCGGAATCCGGTTCCACGCCGAGAAACGCGTTGTTGTCCGTACAAACGGCAACGCAACTGGTGGTTTTTACGATTTTATCACCGCGTACGACTATCCGGTTTTCGTTCCTTTCCTCCCGTACGTCCACATTCAGCACCACATTGTCTGAAGAATTGTTGCGGACATATTCCTCCACATTGAAATTTTCCGCCGCTTTGCCTTTTTTAATAATGGTTTCCGTGTGTTCGGTACCATCCGGATCGACGGAGTGTTTGGTGATGACAATTTGTTTGGGCGAGGCGTTGATTTGCTGGGAAAAAAGCGAGCTCAGGCACCAGGGCATCAAAACAAGCGCTGCAACGAGGAAGGTAACCACTGTTTTCATAATCGGATACGGTTGTTTTTCGTGAAACGGAAGGAGGCCTGTTTTGCCGGGGCAACGCAGGCGCGTATGCCCCAACGACAGTGGGAAGATGCCGAAGTTGCACGACAACCGGCGGATTTTATAAAAATTTTACCGGCCTGCCGTACGCGCAAGTTTCTGCCAGGAAACAGGCAAAATAAAATTACCATTACCGAATGCATAGGGAAAACCCCATCTTTGCGGCTTCAAACCCCGTTCGGGATTCGAAACTACATTTTACATGAGCGTGTTTAGTTTTTTGTATTGCGTTTTTAGAAGGCCATAATTATCAACCTTTTGCCAAACACTATACACCAAACACCAAACACCATCTTTTACCTTACCTGAAATAATTATGAGCCTAGTTGCTGTCGGCACCGTCGCATTTGACAATATCGAAACCCCTTCCGGAAGAGCCAACCGGGTAGTAGGAGGCGCCTGTACCTATATTTCGCTGGCCGCATCCTACTTTATTAAACCGGTGAAAATCGTTTCCGTTATAGGCGACGATTTTCCGGAAGAGATGCTGGAATACCTGAAAAAAAGAGGTGTTGACCTCGAAGGGCTGCAGATACGCGCCGGAGAAAAATCGTTTTTCTGGGCGGGCAAATACCACCGCGACATGAACACCCGCGACACGCTCGATACGCAACTCAACGTGCTGGCCACTTTTAATCCGGTGCTGCCACCCAACTATCGCTCCGCCGATTACGTTATGTTGGGTAACCTCACCCCGCAGGTGCAACTACAGGTGCTGAAACAATTCAAGCGCCGCCCCAAACTGGTGGTGATGGATACGATGAACTTCTGGATGGATACTGCCCTGGCCGACCTGCTGAAAGTGCTCAAAAAAGTGGACGTGCTGACGATCAACGACGAGGAAGCACGCCAACTTTCCGGGGAGCATTCGCTGGTGAAGGCCGCCAAGGTCATCCACAAACTGGGCCCCAAATTCTTGATCATTAAAAAAGGAGAGCACGGCGCGCTGCTTTTCCACCGGGGGGAAATATTTTTTGCACCCGCTCTGCCGCTGGCGGAAGTGGTGGATCCGACGGGCGCCGGCGACACCTTTGCCGGTGGATTTATCGGATGGCTGGCTAAAACCGACGATATTTCGTTTCTCAATATGAAACGTGCCATCATCTACGGTTCGGCCATGGCTTCTTTCTGCGTGGAGAAATTCAGTATAGAGCGCCTGCGCGGACTTACTCCGGCCATGATTGAGAAACGGGTGGAACAATTTGCAGCATTGGTACATTTTTAGTGGATAAACCCATAAACTTATAAACCAATAAACTTATAAACCAATAAACTCATAAACCATAAACCATAACCATCAAAACGCACCTACCATGTTCGACGACCTTTTAGGCAACCTCCAAAAACAGCAGGAGGAATTACAACAAAAACTGGCCGGTATTTTTGTGGAAGCGGAATCCGGCGACGGCGCAGTGGTGGTAAAAGCCGGCGCCGACCTGCACATTGAAAATATCCGCATCGACCCGGCCAAACTGGACCTGACCGACCGCGAGCAACTGGAAGACCTGCTGGTCGTTGCCACCAACCGCGCCCTCGAACTGGCCCGGCAGGAAGCAGCCACGGAAAGTAACAAGTTGCTGGGCAGCATTTTACCCGGTGGAATGGATCAGTTCCTGAAACCGTAAAACCGGGGACTTCAAATCGCCACCCCTTCATACTTTGACCGGGCACTTGGCGTTTATGTTCCAAAATTCGATCGATCTAGCATGCGCATATCTCTCCTCGTTTCCTTTTTATTGTCCTTTTCAGGCCTTTGGGCCCAAACGGTTTCCGACAAACTGGAAGCCTATTTTTCATTCGACGACTGCAAAGCCATCGACGACAGCGGCAACGGCTCCAGCGGCGCCCTGATCGGGAACATTGCCTGCGCCTGCGGCCTGCGTGATTCCTGTATGCGATTTTCCGATACCAGCGACGCCATTTTTCTGGTAGGCCCTTTCGGCGATATATTTTCCACCAGCGATTTCACCGTTGGTTTTTACATGCGTCCTCCGGATGGCCAGTTGACCGGGAACTCGCAGATCGTAATGGCTAAACAGGAAAACTGTAATACCGACAAGGCATTCTGGGTGCGCTACCGGCCCAAAACTCGGATTATTTCTTCGGGTATCAGCGAAAACGACTCCCTCGTCACAATCGTGCAAGGCAAACTGGACGATGCCCCCTGCTGGCAGTACATTTCCCTCACCCGCAGCAATGCCACGTATACCTTATATATTAACGGTACCCGACGGGACCAGAAAACGGCCATCGCACGGATCGACCTGGAATCCAATGCCGTCTTTAAAATCGGAGAACAGGTGTGCCCGCTCGACGAAGTGTACAAGGGCGATCTGGACGAGCTGCGTTTTCACAGCAAGGCCCTGTCTGTCGATGAAATCAATAAATACAACCTGAAAGCGGATCAAATCCTGAACCACGACACGTTGATTTACCTGGGCAATTCTTTCCAGTTGAATACCACTCAAAACTGCGCCATCGCTTTCGACTGGGATCCTGCAACCGGCATTTCCGACCCGACGCTTCCCAATCCGATGGTGACGCCGGTAGCGCCTACGACCTACATCGTTTCCATTGTGCACGACAACAACTGCATTGCATTCGACAGCATTTTTGTAGATGTGATCGATCCGGACACCCTGGATTGCAACAAGATATTTATTCCCAACGCCTTCACTCCCGGCGCTTCTCCGGGTCGAAACGACGCATTCGGAGTGAGCAACAAGTTCGCTATCGACGAATTTATTTCTTTTGAAATTTTCGATCGCTGGGGAGGGCGCGTTTTTTCGGCTGCCGATGTTTCCGAAGACTGGGACGGCACTTTCGATGGAAAACCGGTCAACCCCGGTGTTTTCCTCTACCGCCTCCGCTATAAATGTAAAGGCGAGGAAAAAGTAAAGGCAGGGAATCTCACCTTGCTTCGGTAATTTCTTCCGGCCACTTTCCCAAAAATAAGAAGCCCGGGTCGCATTCGACCCGGGCTTTTTTACTAAACCGTTTCTATTGTATAAAGCAGTGAATGGAATACCAAACACGTGCCAAAAATTGTTGTGTCTGAAAGTTTTTTGTCGGTTACCTGACCAATAAAAACAAAAAGCCCTGCTAAATATTTGCTACTTAAACAGGGACAAAACAAAAAACAAACACTATGAACAAATATTAGTCGGACTGGTGGGTCTTGGGGTACAGGAAAACAGGTGAATTATTGGCGTTGCCGAATAATCATTTTCGTTTTTGGAGATTGTAAAAATTCAAATGGGATATTTCAAGGGCGAAATTACGCCAATTCATCCATAGTTCATATATCTGCCGCTTTAAAATTCTGAAAAAACTTTAGGCCGACAATTGTTTATTTAAATTTATTAGATATGGAATTTAAAATTAAACACAATTTTATTTCTTTAATAAAGATTTAAATACTTAAAAATTTATTAAACGAAGAATAAAATTCTAAAAATCTAATACTAGTTAATTCCGAGGACATATTTAAACAATATAATTACATGAATTTTTATCTTCGTGTACCGGGCGTGTATTCCGGCAGGCTCAAAAGGGAACGGATGAATTGGAAGAAAAGGCGATTTTTACCATCAAAAAACAAAACATGAAAGGTCCGATATTAGTGACCGGTGGTACCGGTTTTCTGGGTTCATATGTAATCAGGCTGCTCCTGTCGAAAGGGTATGCAGTCAGGGCATTGCGCAGGAAAAACAGTCCGATGGATTTGCTCGCCGGCAATGCCGAACAGGTAGAATGGGTGGAAGCCGACGTAACGGATATTGTAGCGCTGGAAGATGCCATGCAGGGCATCACACACGTACTGCACTGCGCCGCGATGGTTTCCTTCCATCCGCGCGATGTGACGCGCATGATGCAGGTGAATGTGGAAGGAACCGCCAACCTGATCAACCTCTCCCTGGAAATGGGCGTGCAACGATTCATACACGTCAGCAGCATTGCTGCCATCGGCCGTACGAAGGAACGCCCGCAACTGAACGAGAAAGCCAAATGGGTGCAAAGCGGCGGCAATAGCCAGTACGCCATCAGCAAGTATCTGGGCGAGCAGGAAGCCTGGCGCGGCCATGCGGAGGGCCTTTCGGTAGCCATCGTCAATCCCGCTATCGTGTTGGGTAGCGGGTTCTGGGATGTGGGCTCCGCCAAGTTTTTTAAACAGATCAGCGACGGCCTGAAATTTTCGCCGGTCGGCCGCTCGGGTTTTGTCGATGTGCGCGATGTCGCCCGGTTTATGGTGCTTTTAATGGAAAGCGATATATCCGGAGAGCGCTACATCCTCAATGCCGACAATATTCTGTATCGCGATTTTTTCAAAATGATCGCACAATCGCTCGACGCCCGCACTCCGCCCATCCCCGTAACGCCTATGCTGGCAGAAGTAGCCTGGCGCGTAGAATGGCTGAAAGAAAAACTGCTCGGAATAGACCCGTTGGTAACCAGAGAAACGGCCCGCAGCAGCGTATCGAGTTTCTACTACGAAAACGACAAATCACGGAGCGTTTTCGGGTTCGAATACCGCCCGCTCGAACAAACCATCCGTGAAACCGGCGCCCAGTTCCTGGAAGCCCGCGACAAGGGCCTCCCGCCCAGGGTTTTACCTTTTTAAGTAGTGCGAAGTCGTTAGTGCGAAGTGCGAAGTCCATGACATTCGAGTGAATGTGGACTTCGCACTTCGCACTGAAGACTTCGCACTTTTTTCAATGAGCCCCGTCACAAAGATTTGTGACAGGGCTCATCCGTTTCCGGCTTAAAAAAACCCTGATTTTCTTTTCCAGGTTGTAAAACAGGCCTACTTTAACCGCCTGAAGCAGAATCATTCACCAAACAAAATTCTTGTTATGCACTCTGCCCGTTTACATTCCAGCCGGAGTAATTAAGTGCGAAGTCGTTAGTGCGAAGTGCGAAGTCCACATTCACTCGAATGCCATAGACTTCGGACTTCGCACTGAAGACTTCGGACTCCCTTACTCTGGCCATTGTTCACCAAACCAAGTTCATTCCTATGTCTGCCTACGACACCAGTAAAATCCGGAACATCGCCTTGTGCGGTCACTCCGGCAGCGGCAAAACCACATTTGCCGAAACGATGCTTTTCGAAGCCAAGGCAATCACCCGGCGCGGAAGCGTGGGTGAAAACAACACCCAGAGCGACTACACGGCTTTGGAACAGCAACGCGGACATTCTCTTTTTGCATCAGTGCTTCACTGTTCGTGGAAAGACACCAAAATCAATATCATAGATACGCCGGGACTCGACGACTTTGCCGGCGAGGTGGTAACGGCTCTCAAAGTAGCCGACACTGCCGTTATGCTGCTCAACGCCCGGAGCGGCGTGGAGGTGGGCACGGAACTGCTGTGGGAATACATCGAAAAATTCGAAACGCCGGCTATGTTCGTCGTCAATCAGCTCGACCACGAAAAGGCTGATTTTGAAATGACCCTCGACCAGGCGAAAAAGCGCTTCGGATCGCGGGTACTGCCGTTCCAGTTCCCTGTCAATCAGGGTACCGGTTTCAACGCCATTATCGATGCCCTGCGCATGGTGATGTATGAATTTCCGGCAAGTGGCGGCAAACCGGAGAAAAAAGCCATCCCTGCCGAATACCAGGCACGTGCCGACGAAATGCACAACGCCCTCGTAGAAGCTGCAGCCGAGAACGACGACCAATTAATGGAAAAATATTTTTCCGAAGGCAATCTGGATGAGGCAGAACTGGCGAAAGGCTTGAGCATCGGTCTGGCGCACGGCCAGTATTTCCCGCTGTTCTGCGCTTCCGGACAAAAAGATATGGGTAGCGGCCGCATCATGGGCTTTATCCACGACATCTGTCCGAGCCCCTCGGACCGGCCCGCCGCTTCATTGGAAAACGGAGGCAAAAAACCCTGCGATGCCGCCGGACGCCCCTGCGTTTTTATTTTCAAAACCGTGAACGAGCCTAAAGTAGGCATGGTTTCCTATTTCAAGGTGTATTCCGGAGTACTCAAAACGGGCGACGAACTGGTAAATGCCGACAACAGCACGGCCGAACGTTTTTCGCAGTTGTTTGAAAGCGAAGGTAAAAACCGCGATGCGGTAAATGAATTGCGCGCCGGCGATATCGGCTGTACCGTAAAACTGAAAAGTTCGCACACCAATCAGACCCTCAACCCGAAAGGCACCGATACCAAAATCGAGCGCATCCACTTCCCGCCGCCACGTATCCGGATGGCAGTAGTTCCGCCGAGCAAAGCCGACGTGGAAAAAATGGCCAATGCCCTCCACTCGATTCAGGAAGAAGACCCGACGCTGCTGGTTGAACAAAGCCTCGAATTGCGCCAGACGATTATCCAGGGACAGGGAGAAATGCACCTCGATATCGTGCGTTATAAAGCCGAACAGAACTTCGGCGTACACCTCGAGTATATAGAACCGCGCATTCCTTACCGCGAAACGATCACCAAAGAGGTCAACCAGGATTACCGGCATAAAAAACAAACGGGTGGCGCCGGCCAGTTCGCGGAAGTGCATATGCGCGTAGAACCGTATTATGAAGGTATGCCTGCTCCGCACGGACTGAATGCCAAAAACACGGAGGTAGACGACCTGAAATGGGGCGGCAAATTCTCCTTCGTCTGGGCCATTGTCGGCGGTGTGATCGACAGCCGTTTTACCAATGCCATCAAAAAAGGCATCATGTCGAAACTGGAGGAAGGCCCGGGCACGGGTTCGTATTGCCGAGATATCCGCGTAAGCGTATATGATGGCAAAATGCACGACGTGGATTCCAATGATATGGCATTCCAACTCGCCTCTACGATGTGCTTCAAGGATGCCTTTATGAAAGCAGGCCCGCAAATCCTCGAACCGATCTATGACCTCGAGGTAATGTGCGACGCGGATGTGATGGGCAACGTGATGGGCGATCTGCAAACCCGCCGCGCTATTATCATGGGTATGGATGCCGACGGCCACTATCAGGTCATCAAAGCGCGTGTTCCGTTGAAGGAGTTGCATAAATATTCTTCCACGCTGCGGTCGCTCACGCAGGGCAAAGCCAAATTCAGCATCGCTTTTGCGGAATACGCTCCAGTGCCGGGCGACGTACAAGCGAAGATCACGACGGAGTACGCGAAGGAGCAGGCAGCACACGGAGAGCATTGAGTACAACGATTTTTTTGTAGTGTCGGGGTGACTTGAAGTCACCCCGACACTCAAATTAAGCGCTCCATCTGACGACGATTTCCCTGATCATCTCAACTGAACAGCCCCATCACATCCTCCTTGCTCAGTTTTTTGATAAAGCCCTGTTCCGTACTGATCAATTCTTTGGCGATGCCTTTTTTCTTGTCCTGTAGTTGCAGGATTTTTTCCTCGATGGTGTCCTTGCATATCATTTTGTAAGCGAACACCTTTTTCGTTTGCCCGATGCGATGCGTCCGGTCGATGGCCTGCTGTTCCACGGCGGGGTTCCACCAGGGATCGATGAGATACACGTAATCGGCTTCCGTCAGGTTGATGCCTACGCCGCCCGCTTTCAGGCTCATCAGAAATACGCGGCAATGTTCCGAATCCTGAAAATTGCGCACCCGCTCCGCACGGTCCTGCGTGCTTCCGTCGAGGTATTCGTAAGGGATACCTACTTTTTCAAGATGCGTTCTGACGAGATCGAGCATTTTGAGAAACTGGGAGAAGACGAGGATTTTGTGGTGGCCCGCGTTTTCCTCGATTTCGCGGATTATCTCTTCCAGTTTTGCCGAATCGTCGCCATAATCCGCATCATCTGAGAGCAAGGCAGGCGAATCGCAGATCTGGCGCAATTTCAGCAAGCCTTCCAGGATCAGGAAAGCGGCTTTGTCTTTGCCGTCGGCCGCCATTTTATCCGCTATTTTCTGCCGGTACAATTCGCGGTAGGTTTCGTACACTTTGCGTTGTTTTTTGCCCATTTCGCAAAAAAGGGTCGTTTCCGTTTTGTCGGGCAGGTCTTTGGCTACCTCGTCTTTGGTACGCTTCAGGATAAACGGGTAAATCAGTTTGCGGAGCGTCTGCGCCGCATGTTCATCGCGGTGTTTATCAATCGGATTGGCAAATTCGGTTCGAAAAAAATCCTGTCCGCCCAGCAGTCCGGGGTTTACGAAATCCATCTGCGAATACAGGTCGAAGGTGTTGTTCTCCACGGGCGTGCCCGTCATCACGATTCGGTTTTGTGCGCGCAGCAGTTTCACAGCTTTCGACACCAGCGCATTCGGGTTTTTAATAGCCTGGGATTCGTCGAGAATCACGTAGTCGAAGTCAAAATCTTTAAGCAGTTCAATATCGCTGCGGAGGGTGCCGTAGGTGGTGAGCACGATATCGAACCGGGAAAATGCGCTCGTGTCTTTGTCGCGGCCGACACCCCGGTGTACGAAAATGCGCATTTCCGGCGCAAATTTTTGCACTTCCGCCTGCCAGTTGAAGATCAGGGTAGTGGGCACAACCACAAGGCTGACGGCTTGCGGATTCGCTTCTTTCCGCATTTGCAGAAATGTGAGTACCTGCAGGGTTTTACCCAGGCCCATATCGTCGGCCAGGCAACCGCCCCACTTGAATTCCTCCAGAAATTTCAGCCACTTAACGCCTTCGAGTTGATAATCGCGGAGTTGGGCGGTAGAATTCGGGGGCAATACCACGTTTTTGATTTCCCGGAAGCCCAGCAATTTCATTTTCTTTTCGCGGACTTCCTGCTGCACTTTTTCATTGTCTATGTGATCGTACAAGTCGTCGATCAGGGAAAAGTGCAGTTTGGATACTTGCACAGTATCCTCTTTCACCTGCCCGAACTTGAACACGGAAGCGTATTTTTCCAGCCATTCTTCCGGCAACATTCCGATGGTACCGTCGGCGAGTTGTACGTAGTTCTGTTTTTTGACCAGGGCTTTTTTAATGTCGTTGAGTGAAACCATCTGGTCGCCGAAACTGATTTCCATCTTCATATCGAACCAGTCGATGCCCGAAGAAGTGCGTATCTGCAATTTGGGACGGTTCGGATTGTATTTGAAGTTTTTCAGTTGGGCAAACCCGAATACGGTCATTCCATGCGCTGCCGTTTCTTCAAAAAAACGATACAACCAGTTGTCTTTCAATACATTTTCAAAGGGAATAGTCAAAAATTGCTGTTCTGCCTGCTCCTGAAAATCGGGGTGCATATTTTCCAGCAATGCCTGGCTTTGTTTTTCCGCTTCCGGGTCGCGTTGCCAGATGGTAATCGTGCCATCCTCGTACGAAACCTTGTTCGTGCCTCCCTGTGCGCCGAATTCCAGCGCCTCCGCCGATCCGGCCGGATCGGAATGATAGGCAAAAACCGGCAGCAGCAACAAGTTTTCCTCGTCTTCTTTCAGGTAAATACGCAACCCTGCATACAGCAACGGACGGTAAACAAGTGGTTTGCTGATATTTAATTCAACTGGAAAATCGCGCATCAGCGGCAGCACGAAGTGCGTAAGAAAGGGTTCCATTTGTAACGGAAGCACACTGATCTTGCCGGCGCCGGCGAATTGCCCGAACAGTTCGGCGTCCTTCCATTCCGCAAAACGGAACATTTTTTCTTCGAACCGCAGCAACCAGAACCCGCATCGAAGTACTTTATCCAGCGGCACAGGAATATCGTCCAGCAATACAAAACATTCCAGCACAATACTGTCTTCCTTTTCGGAAAGCCGCAACTTCAGCCGCGCAGGCGTGGCGCTTACGTCCACCCGTGTCATCGAATTGACGTGGAATTGCGAGGTTGCGCTGAAGACCGCCCGTTTATCCTTCAGTAAAAGAAATACCTGCTCCCACAACCCGCCCAGGTAAATGCGGGCGGCACGAAGACCGCCTTCCGACAGTTCCGAAGCCGTGAGCGCGTACGTCCACCGCGGCAATGGCTGGCCGGCGGCACGCACCGCTTCGAGGATTGGCTGTTGCTGGAAACGCGTCCTGGCCAGGCGGATCAAATCACTGTCTTCCTTCGACACCACCGGAACCTCGGCATTGTACCCGTAACCGCCGAAAACGTTTTCGAGCCTGCCGACATGGGAAAATTTGTTTTTGGCAGCATGAAACCGGGCGGTCAGCGGCGTCAGCAGCACATCCGGCAAACTGTTGTCGGTCGTCAGGTTGAAAGCATACAGAAATATCGGAATTGAATCTTCTTCTTTTACTTTCGGCTTGTTGTGTGGCACCGGCTGATCGTTGAACAGGGCTTGTTTGCTATCCAGCCAGTTTTTCAATGCCTCCGTCGACCGCAGGGAAGGGTCGAGAATTTTCATTTCCAAAACGCCGTTGTCTTTTACAACAAAGTCAAACTTGCCGCTTAAATCCTGATCGGCAGTAAATCCGTACGGCGCCAGCATGCGGTTTTTTTCTTCCGTCCAGTCGCGCATCATTTCGAATGCCCGTATGCCGAAACGCGTGCGCAGGGTCAGCAGGGCTCCCAACTTATGCAGGCAGAGCGGAAACGCCAGTGTCTGCGCGCAGGAACATGCCGTGTGCAGCATACCGTTCTCCGCCCGTACGAACCGGAGCGTAAATATTCCTTTCCCGGATTTGAAGGAGCATTCGGCCATGCCTTCGGATGCCGTCAGAATTTTCGCGTCGGGGATGGAATTGCGAAGCCGCCAATGCCCGGGATCGGTATGTCGCTTCAGGTGGTCGTCTCCCAGGTCGGGCAAAGAAATCTTTGCATCGAGCATCGAAAACGTTTCCGGCGTTTCATCCAGTATTCCGGATTCGTCGAGTTCCAGCAGGGCAGCCACGATGTGTTTGCAGGCGCCTCCCCAGTCGTATGGGCAACTACACGCGGCTTTGATCGCTTTATTTCCTTTGATATTGGTGAACTCCACCATGTAACTACCATAACCGGTATCGCTTTTGACCTGGTAGGTTGCCCACCCGTTGCCGGATTTTTCAACGGCTTTCAGTTTGGCATGGTGGTGTTTGTACATAGAAAGTCCCTTTTCCATGGATTTTTCACTGACATAGGTGGTCAGATACGTTTCTATCTTGGGATGTACGGATGGCTTCATCGCTTATCGGCTGAATATTCAACAAAGGTGAGAAAATTTCCTTCCGGATTCTGTGCATCTTTGCCCCACATCAAGCCTATTCTACATGTCTTTATATAATTGGCTCGCCCCTTCCGGAATAAGCAAGCAACAGGGACGGTTCACTGCCCTCCGCTCGGAAATGATCCTTTCTACCGTGGAGCGGCTGGAAACCCGGATTCGCGAGCGTTTCCCCGACTCCGGGTTGCTGAAAGTGTGTATGGAATTCCGTGTACTTGCCGAAGAATCCAATGCCCTGGCGCAACGGCTCGGCCCACCCATCTGGCCGGTACGGGTATTTGCCTTTGCCGCCGCGTTTCTGTTGATCGGACTGGTTTTATGGGCATTCGCGCAATTGTTTGTGCATTTTAAATTGAATGCGGAAGGAATTTCCGACTTGGTGCAATCAACCGAATCGGCCATCAACGAACTGATTTTTCTGGGTTTGGCGCTGTTTTTCCTCGTCAGCCTCGAAACACGGCTCAAACGGCATTCCGCCCTGCGCGCGCTGCACAGGTTGCGCAGTATCGCCCACGTGGTCGACATGCACCAGTTGACCAAAGATCCCGCTTACGTGCTGGGCAGAATCGCACAAACAAGCGCCTCCCCGCAGCGTACCCTCACCCGCCAGGAACTGACGCGCTACCTCGACTACTCCTCTGAAATGCTGGCATTGAATGCCAAAATAGCCGCCCTTTTTGCACAGAATATCGACGACCCAGTGGTGCTGAACGCGGTCAACGACCTCGAACAACTGGCACAGGGACTGTCGGGCAAGATCTGGCAGAAAATTATGATCCTCGACCTGGCAGACCGGGATTGAACGGCGGTCGGGCATATGTTAAAAACAGACAAAAACGTCATTTTATCGTTTCCATAACGTTACTTCGCCTTCGCTCTACCGAAAAGTTCACTGTTGGGAGCCTACGGTTAAGAGCAAATTTTCATATGTTTATTTGAATAAAACAGCCATAAAATTGCAGTAAACGACACTTTTTTTGTTCAAAACACCGCGAAAAGTCGATTTTTGAGCAAAAAGTTTTGTTTACCCAGTATGCTTTGCTACTTTTGTGCGTCGCTCTCCTCTCTTTTTTAAGAGCAGTCAGGACACTCACTAACCAGGGAGAATCACACGACGCACATACACTGGTAATTTTTCTGATGGAAACGATCTAAAACTCTTCAGAAGATAGCCCGTCGGCAGGATTTGCAATTAGAGGTATTGCAATCACATGATTCGCTTGGTAAAGAATAAAAGTATGGGCAGGAAAGAAAAGTTTGTTTACAACATTCACACGCTTACCTACGAGAAAGTCGTAATCCCCATTAAGACCCGCATTTGGCAAGCCTTCGGTTTTTTCTCCGTTGTCCTTGTAACATCTTTCGCATTATTAGCACTTCTGTATTCCCTTTTTCCTTCTCCGCGCGAAAAAGAACTGGTGCGCGAGATCGAACAAATGGACTACAAATACAGCCAACTCAACGGCCAGGTAGATATGATGTCCAAAGTTCTGGGCAATATCCAGCAAAGAGACGCCAATGTGCACCGTGCCGTTTTCGGTATGGACCCGATCGATAAAGATATCTGGATGGCCGGTGTCGGTGGCCACGAAGCGCACCCCGAACTCGCCGCTTTCAAATACGGCGCAGATGCCGTGGGCACTACTCTCGAAAAAATTGACATGCTCAGCCGCCAGTTGGCGCTACAAAGCAAATCGCTCGATACCATTCAGCAACTCGCAAATAATCAGCAAAATATGCTGGCAGCCCTGCCCAGCGTGAAGCCTGTTCGGGAAGACAAACTCCAAAAAAGTATCGGTACGCTCTCCGGTTTCGGATACCGCATCCACCCTGTTTATAAAGTGAAAAAATTCCATGCCGGCCTCGATTTCCCGGCGCGTGTAGGTACTGCCATCCAGGCTACCGGCGACGGTGTTGTGGTGGAAGCCGGCTGGCACAACGGATACGGCAACTGCGTGAAAATCAGCCATGGATACGGCTACGAAACACTGTACGGCCACATGAACAAAATGCTCGTTCATGCGGGCGAACACATCAAAAAAGGCCACAAAATCGGAGAAGTGGGTGACACCGGCCTGTCCACTGCCCCACACCTGCACTACGAAGTACACTTCAAAGGCAATCCGATCAACCCCATCAACTTCTGCCTCGACAACCTGACGCCGCAGGAATACCAGGTCATGGTAAACAGCGCCAACGTTGCCAACCAGTCTCTCGATTAATTGCTTATTTCTATAACAATACTACACACAAATCAGGCTTAAAGCCTTTCGATTTCTCCGGAAACGATAAACAGCAGGAAAGAGGATGCCGTGAGGTGTCCTCTTTTTATTTGTGCCCAATGTTCCCCGCCCGATGGATATTTACCTTTACGGAGGTAGTATTTGCCAAATGGCTGATATCCGGGCACACCTAAAAACTAAACACGAAAAACTAAACACCCTCGGAAATAGCCGTACCTTTGCGCCGAATTTTATAAATTTTATCTGAAATGGTAATTGAACCCAATAAAGTGGTCTCTGTACACTATACCCTCACAGAAGGTACTGCCGACGGACAGTTGGTCGAATCCACGAACGGCAGCGAGCCGCTGGCATTCATTTACGGTATCGGCATGATGATTCCTGACTTTGAAAAACAACTGAACGGCATGAAAGCAGGCGACGAATTCGCTTTCGGCATTCCTGCAGCGCAGGCATATGGCGAATACGATGACACCGCACTGGTGGAAGTACCCAAGAATATGTTCGAAGTAGACGGTAAAATTCCGGACGGTCTGCTGGAAGTAGGCAATATGCTGCCACTTACCGACCAGCAGGGCAATCACTTTCAGGGCATGGTAGCCTGGGTGGGCCTGGATAAAGTGAAGATCGATTTTAACCACCCGATGGCCGGCGTAGATTTGTTCTTCACCGGACACGTGGAAGGCGTTCGTGAAGCCGACCCTGTCGAACTGGAGCACGGCCACGTGCACGGTGCGGGCGGTCACCACCACTGATTTTTTTCCGGATACGGATTTACAAAGCAAGAGGGCAGGTTTTCTTTCGAAAACCTGCCCTCTTTTTTAATATTGGCTCAAGTTGTACCGTCGCCAGACTTAATAATTCGGATTCTGCATAATTTTCATGTCCGTGAGGTCGATTTCACTCTGCGGAATCGGCAGCAATTCGTTTTTACCTTCCACGAAATTCGTTTTGCCAACCGCCTGCATCACGGATGCTGCCCTGCCCCAGCGAACGAGGTCGAACCAGCGGTGTTGTTCCATAGCAAGTTCTACCCGGCGCTCTTTGTAAATACGTTCACGTAATAGCGCCTGGTCGGTAATCGTCACATTCGGGAGCAGGCCGGGCAGCGGCACGGGACTGGAGTCGCGGGCGCGTTTACGTACCTGGTTCAGGTAAATGAGTGCGTCGGCTTGCTTGTTGTTCTCATTAAGCGCTTCCGCAGCCAGCAGCAAAATATCGCCGTAGCGCAGAATACGAATATTACCCGGACCGTTGTCCTGCAAACCCGAGTGCGCAGGTACCCATGCTTTTTTATTGTAGCGCGCATACAGGATCTGAGGATTGTCCTGCACCTGCGTACCATCCGGCAAAATATCGCCTTCGTTGATGATGGTGGCTTTTCTGCGTGGATCGAGTGTATTTTCATACGCCGCTACGAGGTTGTCGGAAGGGCGGTTAAAACCCCAGCCAAGATTGGGCACACCGCGTACACCCTGCACCATATTGTAGGGGGATGCACCCGGGCCCGCAACGGGTGACGGGTAAGCAGCGGCCTGAATTTCAAACAGCGATTCCGTGCCGTTTTCATTGGACTGGGTGAAGATATTGGCATAATTAGGTTCCAGACTGTACTGATTGGACTGGATAATCTCCATGCAGTAGCGTTCCGCATTCGGAAAATCCTTTTTTACCATGTACAGTTTTGCCAGCAGGCCTTTGGCAGCACCTTTGGTAGCACGGCCGAGGTCTTTGGATGCATAGGCGTTTTTCTCCGGCAAAGCGGCAATAGCGGCCAGCAGATCAGCCTCGATCTGTGCGTAGATGGCTTCTACCGGCTGGCGTTCCTGCGCATAGTACTCGTCTTCACTCAGCGGCACCGTGATGAGTGGCAATGCACCGTACCATTGCACGAGCAACAAATAACTGTGCGCACGAAGGAAACGGCATTCCCCTACGAGCCGGTCGCGCAGTTGCGCATCCATGTCCACATTCGGAATATTCTGGATGGCGAGGTTAGCGCGGGCAATAGCGCGGTAGTGGCCTCTCCAGAGCGCGCTGAAAAAACTGTTGGAAGGACCCGCAATAAAATCGTCGACGTCCTGTATGGGTTGCTGGTCGTTGGGAACAGAACCCTTATCCGCATCGTCGCTGATAATGTCGGAGCAGGATAGCAGCGCCAGCGCCGCGCAGTCGAACGAGCGGTACTGGTTGTATACCGCATTCGTTGCCTGAACCGCCTGCTCTTCGTTTTGAAAAAACGTGTCGAAGGTCAATTGCCCCAAAGGCTTGCGATCCAGAAATTCCTTCTTGCAGCCATTGGCATAAAAGAGCACCAGGAGTGCCGGAAGGAATATTTTTTTATAAGATAAAAAATTCGTTTTCATGTGAAAATGAATATTTTAGAATGAATTGATCATTGTTTAAAACCCTGCAAGTCAAGGTTTGTTTTACAGTGCCTGTAAATTTGAGGCATTAAAAACTTACGTCCAAACCGAACAGTATGGTTTTGGCAATCGGGTACGAACCATTATCGATACCTACCCTGTACACATTATCGCCCGCAAATTCCGGCGAGTAGCCGCTGTAGCTCTGCTTCGTCCACAAATTGGTACCGCTTGCATAAAAACGCGCACGCGATACGCCGATGCTGGTAGTCCAGTCGCGCGGCAGCGTGTATCCGAGCACCAGCGTGCGCAGGCGCAGGAAGGAACCGTCTTTTATCCAATAATCGGACATGCGGTAGTTATGGCCGCCGTCGGTAATGCGGGGGTTTGTGTTGCTTGTGCCCTCGCCTGTCCAGCGACCGTCGTAAAAGAATTTCTCCCAGTTGTACGTGCCGTAACGGGCCAGCGCTTTGGCATTCAGCACTTTGTTGCCGCTAACACCGAAGAAGTCGGCCGCCAGATCCAGTCCGAATGCTTCGACGCCTACTGAAAATCCGTAGTTGATCTTTGGAATCGGGCTTCCAAGGAAGGTGCGGTCGTCGGCGGTAATTTTTCCGTCGGGTTTGCCGGTCAGGTTGCCCAGCGAATCGCGGCCGTTCAGGTCGGCAAAACGCAAATCGCCCGGTTGTTCGCCGCCCAGTTTGGGCAGTGAAGACAATTCTTCCGTATTCTGAAAAACACCTGCCACCTGGTATCCATAGAAACTGCCGATGTCCTGCCCTACTACCGTGCGTGTAGCAAAATCGCCCTGTGGTGTTGTTGCCTCGAAAATTTCCTCGCGGCCACGGCTCAAGGCCAGCACTTCATTATCGACGGTAGAAAGAATACCGGTGATGTTGTAGGTAAACTTGCCGCGTGTTTCGCGCCAGTTGAGGGTAAAATCCCAGCCTCTGTTGCGCACTTTGGCCGAGTTTACCACCGGATTGCCATCGGAGCCGACGTAATCCGGAATAGGCAACTCTGCCAGAATGTCGGAGGTAACACGGTTGTACCAGTCGATTTCTGCGGTCAGGCGGCCATTCAAAACACCTATTTCCATGCCGATATCCGTTTGGCTTGCATTTTCCCAACGCACGTTCGGGTTGGACAGGCGGGTGAGTGTGGCCCCCTGATTCAGGGATTCGTCCGTTCCGAAAATACTGTACAGTCCGCCCTGGATAGCACCGAGGGATGCGTACAACTGGGTTTTGTCGTTGCCCACAATACCCCAGGAAGCACGGAGTTTCAAACGATCGATAAAACGCTGGTGGCTCATGAAGTTTTCCTCCGCTACATTCCAGCCGAGAGCGAAAGATGGGAAGTAGCCGTACCGGTTGTCGGCAGCAAAACGTGAAGAGCCGTCGACACGCATGGAAGCGGTCAGCAAATAGCGATCCATCAGGGTGTAATTTGCCCGGGCGAGGTAACTGATCATAGCCCACTGGCTGGCCTCGCCGGAGTTCAACTGGGTGGTATCGTTACCGTAATTCAGGTAAAGCAGTTCGTCCTGGCCGGAACCGAATTGAGCACGACTGGCGCCGAAGGCTTCATCACCGAATTCCTGCGAAGTGTAACCCGCCAGCACATTGACGTGGTGATTTTCCCAGGTCTGGTCGTAGGTGAGTGTGTTTTCCCACAGCCAGGTGCGGCGCTGCACGGAACCTACACTCAGGCGATCTTCTCCGTTGCGCTGGGAAATGGACACCTCGAACTTCGGTTCGTAGTTTTTGGTGTTTATATAAGCCTGATCCAGACCGAAATTACTGCGGAAGGTAAAGTGTTTGAACAGGGTAATGTCGGCGTAAACGGTGCCCACCAGCCTGTTGCCTTTGGAAAAATTCCGGTCCTTGTAGAACAGGTCGGCAGCCGGATTGGCGATGGCGGTTCCGAAAAACGTCGGGTCGGAAAAATTCCCCAGCGAATCGCGCTCTCCGAAAACAGGTGGCATTCGCAGCGCAGATCCAATTACCCCCGGCGGGTTCTGGGAGTTTACGTTACTAAAAGAAAGGTTATTTCCCAGTTTTACATAGGGATTCAACTTGTACTCGTTGTTTACCCGAAAAGTAAGCCGGTCGTACCGCGAATCTTTCAGAATACCCGTCTGATCGAAGTAGTTGGCCGAAACGTTGTACAAAAACTTGTCGGAGCCGCCGCTGGCGCTGAGTTGCACGTTGGCAATGGGCGCATCACGAAAAACCACGTCCTGCCAGTCAGTGCCTGCACCCAGCGAGGCGGGATTGGCAAATACGTCGGGTAAAGGCAGTTCGTTGTACAATTGGGCGTATTCCGCAGCATTGGCCATTGGTATTTTTTTGGTCAAGGCCTGCGTACCGTAGTAACTGCTGAACTGAATAACGGCTTTTTCGCCGGCTTTGCCGCGTTTGGTGGTGATGATTACCACGCCATTGGCGCCACGGTTGCCATAAATGGCCGTAGCGGAAGCGTCTTTCAGGATTTCAATGGACTGCACGTCCTGCGGATTGATGAAAGAAGCGTCGTCGAGCAGCATCCCGTCTACCACAAACAAAGGGTTGGAATTATTGAGGGTGCCTGTGCCGCGGATGCGGATCACAGCGCCGGCGCCCGGCTGGCCGCTGGCAGGCGTGACGTACACACCGGCTACCTTGCCCTGCATGGCCTGTTCGATGGATGAGGTAGGAACACGCTCGATGTCCTTGGATTTAACCGTGCCCACGGAGCCTGTGAGGTCACTTTTGCGTTGCACGCCGTAGCCGACCACCACCAGTTCCTGTAAGGTGGTGAGGTCTTCTCCCATCGTAAGGTTCACTTGCGTGCGGCCGGCAACAGGTACCTCCCGCGTGGCATAACCCGTGTAGGAAAACACCAGCGTAGCATTGGCATTGCTGATTGAAATCGTGTAATTGCCTTCGTAATTGGTAACGGCGCCGGCAGTGCCATCTTTTTCGCGGATCGTTACGCCTATCAACGGAGAATTGTCCAGCGTATCGATCACCCGGCCGCTGACAGCGATCTGGGCTCCTGCCCACTCTGCCAGTAGCAACACCGGCAACAGCAGCCAAAGTCGTTTGTGTACAAGCATTTTTTTCATAATAACTTACATTGAATGGTTTTGTATTGTCAGGAGAAAGATTAAAAGTTTGGTAGCCGGCTAAGCCATCCGATGACTTCGAGTCATCGGAGGACTTAAAAGTAGCCGGACACTTATTTTTCCAGGCGAACCCGCACCGTTTTTACATCCTGCGAATTGCCGCCCACCATAATATCGTATTCGCCGGGTTCCGATCCGAAGCTCATGTCGCGGCGGAAAAAGCGCAGGTCTTCCGGTTTCAGCGTAAACGTGAGCGTTTTGGATTCGCCGGGTTGCAGCATCACTTTCTGGAAACCTTTCAGTTCGCGCAGCGGGCGTGTCACCGAGCCTATCAGGTCGCGCACGTACAGTTGCACCACTTCTTCACCGGCTACTTTTCCGGTGTTGGTGACGGCAACTTGTACGGTAACCGGCGATTTAGGGTGTTTTTTACCTGTATCGGCTGCCGTGTACGAAACATTTGCAACCGGCTGTCCGTACATAAAGGTAGCATAACTCAGTCCGTAGCCAAAGGGGTACAAAGGCGCGTTCACTTCGTCGATGTAGCGGCTGGTCCATTTGGATTCCGGGTTGTAAGGACGGCCGGTATTTCTTTCATTGTAAAAAATAGGCACCTGGCCTACCGTACGCGGAAATGTCATGGGCAATTTACCCGACGGATTGTAGGCGCCCGACAACACGTCGGCAATAGCATTGCCTGTTTCCGTGCCCAGCCACCAGGTTTCCAGGATGGCCGTGGCATTTTGAGCAATTTGCGGAATAACCAGCGGGCGGCCGTTCATCAGGATCACGACGACCGGTTTGCCGGTTTTGCAGAGTTCCAGCACCAGTTCCTCCTGTACGCCGGGCAAGGCGATATCGGTACGGGAAGCCGCCTCGCCGCTCATCATGGCTTTTTCGCCCACCGTCACGACGACGACGTCGGCATTCCGGGCAGCGGCAAGTGCTGCATCGAAACCTGATTTGTCGGCACCTTCCATTTCGCAGCCTTTTACCTGCGTTACGTTCCAGCCTTTCAGGCCTTCAGCCACGGTAATGCAATCGTCGGCATTGCCGGCGCCGTTCCAGTTACCGATTAGTTCGCTTTTGTTATCGGCGAGCGGACCGATCAGGGCTATTTTCTGGCTGCGTTGCAAGGGCAGCGCGTTTTTATCATTTTTCAACAAAACGATCGACTTGCGCGACACCTCGCGTGCAGCCTGCCGGTGTTCGGGGCTGAGCAGTTGCGCTTTCTGGCGCTCTTCGTTGCAAAACTTGTAAGGATCTTCGAACAGACCCAGTTCGAACTTCTGGCGAAGTACCCGCCGTGCCGCTTCGTCGATCTGTTTTTGCGTCACCTTGCCTTCTTTCAGCGATTGCTTCAGAAAACGCTGGTAAATAGCGCCTTGCATGTCCATGTCGACGCCCGCGTTCAAGGAGAGTTCGCCGGCTTCCTTTTCATCGGCAATGACGCCGTGGTTCACCATTTCATTCATGCTGGTATAATCCGTCACGACAAAACCTTTGAAACCCCATTCATTGCGCAAAATATTGGTCAGCAGGTATTTGTTACCGGTAGCGGGCACACCGTCGTATTCGTTAAAAGAAGTCATGATCGTGGTGGCGCCCGCATCTACGGCGGCTTTGTACGGCGGCAGGTAATATTCCCGGAAAAAGCGTTCGCTCATATCCACGGTGTTGTAATCGCGACCGGCGGTAGCCGCGCCGTAGGCAGCATAGTGTTTCACACAGGCCAGCATCGCGTCCGTGCTGCCGAGTTTTTTGCCCTGAATGCCTCGTACCCGCGCTTCCGCGATGCGACATCCGAGCCAGGTGTCTTCACCGGCGCCTTCCATGACGCGGCCCCAGCGTGGATCGCGGCATATATCGACCATGGGTGCGTACGTCCAGTTGAGGCCTGCCGCAGCGGCTTCGGTGGCGGCAATACGCGACGACAATTCGATGGCTTCGAGATCCCAACTGGCGGCTTCGCCCAATGGGATCGGGAAAATCGTTTTATAACCGTGAATGACGTCGAAACCGAACAGCAGCGGAATTTTCAGGCGCGTTTCCTCCACGGCGATGCGCTGGAGTTCGCGGACAAAACCGACGGTATGGCTGTTGAACAGGTTACCGCAGGCGCCGCTGCGAATATCGTTTTTGTATCCTTCGCGAATGGTCGGGCCGGTACTGCCCCAATCGGTCGTATACAGGGTGAGTTGTCCGATTTTTTCATCCAGCGTCATTTTTGCCAGCAGTGCATTCACCTTCACATCGATGCCGGGCGAAGGTTTGTAGGGTTGCGCGGCCAGGGAGCCGATCAGGAATGCCTGCGCAATAAACAATAGGTATTTTAATTTTTTCATGGTCGGAAAATTGAACAGATAGAGGCAAATTTGGAGAATGGGGTTCGTTTATAACTTTTTCCGCTGTGCAAACAGCCATTCCAGCACAGCCGGATTGTAATAGGTAATATCCCAGATGTTGTGGCCGTACGTGGAGTATTCCGTGTACCTGATTTTGCCGCCCGATTTTTTGAGCGCATCCACAATTTGCCAGTCGTATTTCGGGTAAACGGCGTCATCGAGCCTGCCGTGGAAAGCCCAGATGGGTATGTTTTTAATGCGTCCGGCAAATGCGGGGTCGGCGCCGCCGCAAAGTGGAAGCCCGGCCGCGAACAATTCGGGCCGCCGCATCATCAGGTCGTATGTTCCGAACCCGCCCATGCTCAGGCCGGTGATGTAAATTCTTTTCCGGTCGATGGACGGGTTTTCTTTCAGCATCTTGTCGATGAGTTCGATGACCAGTTTGCCCGAGGGGCTGTAGGTGGAATCATTGAACGCAACTTTTTCCCAGTCGCGCGAAACGCCGCCCCATACGTCTTCGGGCGGGCATTGCGGCACCAGCAGGTAGCAGGGGTGTTTGGTGCGCATGTCTTTTTCACAAAAAGCATGCACCCCGTTTCGCATTTGTTCGTTGTTGCGCGTGCCGCGTTCGCCGGAGCCGTGCAGGAAAATGACGAGCGGGTATTTCTGAGAAACGCCGGTTTTTGCGGGTTCCATCAATTGGTACAGGAGTTCTTTTCCGTCGGCGTTTTTGTATGTCAGCCGTTTGAAAAAACTGTTGGGCTCTACCGGCACATCCCTGTTTACTTTGGCGCGCTGCCCGTCGGCGAAAGTGATGCCTTTCGTCACGTTTTGGGTTTCGGGGGCATCCAGCCAGCCACCTGTAAATCCGGCCCGTTTCAAACCCTGCACGATGTAAGGGTTCTTCTTCATCAGTTTCCAGATGAGGCCCGAGCGATAGTTTTCCATCATGAGCACGATGGGCCCCTGGTCGATGCCGAGGTAGTCGCGGTCTACCCAGAAGGGGTAACCTTTTTGTGCATTGGGGGAGCGGCCGAGATCGGTAAACGTTTCATTGTAGCCGTCGAAAAAACCGTAGGCGCCCACAGGCCAGCGGTTCCACAGGTTTTCGGCCAGCGGCAGCACGTATTCCGGCGCGAACGGCATGGATGCCAGCGCTGCCGTCGGGGCAATGGTGCCGTCGTCTTCCTGGTAATCGATGGCAGCGCCGCGGGCGCCGTAGCCGGGCGCGAAAATGCGGCGGCCATTGTGTTCCATTTCCGCATCGGGGCCGTCGCCGGCAGTAAGGCCCCATACGTTTTCTCCGTAACCCTTGAATTTCAAGGGATTATCAATGCAATACTGGCGGTTGGCCAGGGTGGCACGCCGACTGTTTTCAAAATAGTCGATGCCCATTTTTTTCATGTAGGGGTCCTGAATTCCTTTAAAATCGATCCAGCAATGGCTGTACTGATGACCGAAAAGCGGACCGAAATTGACCATATCCTGCCCTTTGAAATTGGCGCGGAAATACGGTTTGCACCAGGATTCCCAGCCATCGGCGGGAATGGGGTGCGTAGGTGAGCCGAGCGCCATGACTACCAATACCATGGCTTCATTGTAGCCGCGCCAGTCGGCAGCGAGGAAACCTTTTTCCGGAAACCAGCCCATGCTCATGCGGTGGTGTTCGTTGAGGTACCAGTCGAATTCGACGCGGCGGAATAAAAAATCGGCGGTTTCGCGGATGGCCTTTTCAGTAGGATCGTCGTGGTCGAAATAACTCATGCAGGACAGCACACCTGCCATGAGCAGGCCGGTGTCGATGCTGGAAAGTTCGACTTTATCATAACGAAGGGCTTTTTGCGTATCTAGAAAATGGTAAAACCAGCCTTTATAGCCGGCTACACCCGTAGGTTGTGAACCTTGGGGCAGGTTTTTTAAAACCTGAAGGGTTTTTAATACCCGTTCCGCTGCCTGGAGGCGCGTGATCCAGCCGCGCTCCGCTCCTACGAGATAGGAGGACAAGCCGAAGCCGGTGGCAGCGATGCTGGAGAAGTCATTTCTGGGGTAACGATCGGGAATCTGGTAAGTAGTCGGGTGGGCCAGGTCCCAGAAAAACATAAAATTCCGACGTTGCAATTCATCGAGGGAAAACGGGCCATTGGGTGGGTTCTGGGAGATATTTTGTTGTGATTGCAACCCGATAGCAGGAAGCATCCATAGCCATATCATTGACAGATAGCGCAACATCAAAAAAGAATAAGGGGTGAGAAGATCTTTAACAGCAGCGCGGGGAAAAGGGGTGAGGATTTGAAGGTTGAGGATTCGAGGATTTGAGTTTTTGAGGATTCGACCAACAGATCAACCCTCAAAAACTCGCATCCTCAAATCCTCACATCCTCAAAATATTATTGCTTGATGAACTTCGCGTTTCCAATCAGCACACCTTTCGGGTTGTAACCCATCAGCATGTACACACCGGCCGGCAGGGATACAACATCCACATCTGCCTTGAGATCGAGATTCATATTATACGACAGCACGTGTTGTCCGAATGCGTTGACCACTTCGAGACGATCCACGTCGCGGAAGTTTTCAACCCGCAGCGTGGTGCTTACCGGGTTCGGCGATACCTTCATCGGTTCGACCGGCAGCGGATGCCAGGTACTTACGATACCGCATTGGTCGGCGCCAACGGAAATGTCGTCGAAGTAAGAGAGTACGTTGGACGTACCGTTACCCGGGCCTTTCCAGTCGAAGAAGATGGTAAAGCGGTAGTATTTCGCATTGTCGGGAGCCGTAGCAAAATTGTGCGTCGTAGTTTCCCACTGGTTGATCACCGTGTTGGCAAACGGAATTTCCGTAGCCGGCAGGTTCAAACCGGATTTGTCCTGTTCGATTTTCAATACGAACGTGTCCAGGTGATCCATGTAGATTTTCGCGTGCATTTCTTTAATGCCCATGAAATCTATCGGTGCGTCCAGGTCGGTGTAGAAACCGGTGAAGTTGCCGCCATCGCTGGGTTTAACGAATTTACCTACTTTGGAAGAGTTGTTCACTGGGTCCGGGTCCGGATTGTCTACTACCTCGAACGGCTGGTTGTAAGAGCCCTGGTCGAAATAGTTGAACGCCGTGACGGTCGTGGCAGGTGTTTCGAAGTCGATGATACAACCGTTGTAACCTTCGCGTTTCCATTCAATTTCGTCGACATAGTAAGTGCCGCCACCTGCTTCGTTTCCTACGTTGAAGAAAATAACGAGTTGTGTTCCATTGCTGTACGTAGCGGGAGGATTGCTGAAATCGACGCGGAATGTCGTCCATTTATTGGCGCCATTGGACGGAATAGTATCAAATACTTCGTATTGGCCTTGTCCGCCCTGCAGTTTGATCAGGAACGGCACATCGCCGGCTGGAGACCATACTTTTATCTGCAACTGATTGTAAACAGACAGATCCGGAGGAGCGGACAACTGGAATCCGATACCAGCGTAAGCGCCGGCCGGGTCGATGTACTCGCCTACTTTCGTAGACGGGTTGTCGTTGTTGATGTGCGGATTGTTCACTGCTTCCACGTCATCAGCACCGTAAAAGATGTTGACGTAGTTGCGCTGACACTCAAAGTTGTCCACTACATTCAGGTTAGGCTCCACATCCAGGCAAGGGTCGGTGGTGGTCAGACCCTGACGCAGGTTGTCGATACACCAGGACTGGCCGACAGCCACGGTACCCGGGTCAAACAGAATGCGGATTTCCTGGAAGTCGGTCGTAGACGTAAATGCCGAGAAATCGAAAGAAAGTGTTTCCCATTCGCCTGGGGTCTGCACTTTTGCAGTTGCTTCCTGGCTACCTGTGGTGGCAGAAACCAGTTGCATGGTAACCTGGGTTTGGCCTGCTACCGCGCCGGTCGGGCTGAGGACGTCGAGATTGAATTGCGGGAAAACGTTCAGGTCAAATGGAACTGCAGACAAAATCTGCAGGGTCGACAGGTTGGAAGCGCCTTTGGAGTAGCAACCTACCTGTGTGGAGTTATTCACGCCACCCGGGTTCGGGTTTGCAGTCGGTCCGGTAAAATTACCATGCAGAACTGTCAGCAAATCGAGGGGCAACCAGCCAAGGTTCAGTGTTGCACCCTGGAAATCTTCTATCGGAGGCAGTTCGGTAGGCGCGGTCAGTTTGATGTTGTCGATGTAATACACGTCGCCGGCTTCTCCGTTAGCGCCTGCGCCGAAGAAAATGACGAACTTCTTGTCACCCAGACCTACGCGGCTGCTGAAATCGGCGGTGTACGTTACCCAGGAGTTGGTTTCCGTAATTGGAATGGCAACTTCCTTGTTACCGTTCGGGCCTTCGATTTTGAGCAGCATGGTGCCGGTTTTCGGCGCCCATACCTGTACGCTGAACTGGTTGCGAACACTCAGGTCGATCGGATTTTCGTAGTCGATCACCAGTGCCGCGTATTCCGTGCCGTTGCCGGCCGGGCGGTTCCACTGACCTACTTTTTTGGACGGGTTGTCGCCGTCCACGTCGGGGTTGCTCACCACGACCAGGCTGTCCCAACCCACACTGTACACAGCATTACGGTTGCAATCGAAATCGTCGATCACGTCGGCATCAGGATCCGTATCCGGGCACTGATCAGGTACGGCGTAAATGTTGTCGATATAATACGTGTCGGTACTGCCGAGTACACCGGGAGATGATGCGATCAGGAATTTCGTTACCGTGGTAAAGTCGGCTGCTCCGGAAAGGTCAACGGTATATTCCTGCCATTCGTTGGCAACTGCTACGTTGATTACTTTTTCGAGGCCCTCACCGGTACCTTCCACTTTGAAAAGCACCTGTGTGGTCGATGGCGAATACAGTTGGAAACGGAACTGGTTGAAATTGCTCATATCCAGTGGCGTCGTAAACGTGCCGAAAGCGAAATTGTAATCTGCAGTGGGGCTATTCGTGAAAGAACCCACCGTAGCCGAGTTATTCACCTGGTTCGGGTCGGGGTTTGCTACCGGGCCGTTGTAGGTGCCGTTCAGGCTGATCCAGTTGATACCGGATGGCGTTTCGAAATCTTCGTAGGTGCGAATGGCTTTCACTGCACGGATATCGTCGAAATAAAACGTGCTCGCATCGAATACGAACGAGTTGAACGATACCACGATGCGGTTCAGCGAGGTAGCCGCAGCGCCGCCGGAAAGGTCGAACGTGTATTCCACCCACTGGTTGGCAGCGGTGATGTCCACAAATTTTTCCACGGCAGATCCGCCGCCGACGGTTTCCAGTTTGAACAGGATTTTGCCTGTTGCAACCGGCGACCATACTTTCATTTTAAACTGGTTGAACTCCGAAATGTCAACCACATTAGGTAGGTTGGCGATGTTGAAACAAAAGTCGAAGTCGATAACGTTGGTGTAGGAACCAACTGTGGCCGAACCGTTGACGGCGTCTGGGCCCGGGTTGGGAACGGCGCCGTTGTATACGCCGTTCAGGCCGGTCCAGGTGAGACCGGAACCTCCCTCAAAGTCTTCATAGACGACTTGAGCGGACAGTCCGGCACAACTGAGTAAGGCCAATAGGATAGCGAGGAAATTCTTTTTCATGCTTGCTCCATTAGAATGGTTAGTGAAAAAATTGGTTGGTAATTGTTTATTGTTGTTTCAAATACGAAATGGTTCGTTCGCACGGTTGATTGGAAAAGGTTAATCTTTTTGTAGTACTATTTTTACAGAAATGGTTTTGTTTTGGTCATTGGTAACGGACAAGAAATAAAGGCCCGCCGGCAACCCGTTCATGTCGATTTTCTCCTGGAAAACACCCGTAGAATATGCTTTTTTATCCAAAACCATTCTTTGACGTCGGCCGTCGGCCGACCAGAGCCAGGCGGTGAGTACCTGCGGGCGAGCGATGGCAAATTCCATGTAAAGTGGTGCAGAGCCGTTTGCCGGATTGGGCCAGGTCAGGGCAGAGAATCCCTTTTCCGTCAGGTCGAAATCGTGTGTAGCCGTAGCGTCCGACACAAATCCGATCGCATCCAGCGCCGGTTGTATTTCCGGATTTTGCATAAATAAATTCCACAACAGCCCGCTCCGGTAGTTTTCGATCATGCCGACAATCGGTCCCTGATCGATAGCCAGATAGGAACTCGCAAACCAGTTCTGATCCAGGTTGAACGCGTCGTAAAAACCGTACAAACCCCACAGTTGCTCGCCCTGTTCGCGGTAGAACCAGCGCAGCGCCTGCAAACTTTCCGCCGGCACGTATGGCATGGAAGCCAGTGCAGCCGTGGGAGCCACCGTGCCGTTGTCGTTGGAAGGCGCGATGTCGTGCGCGGAGTAGCCGTTGGGGCCGTCGCAGGCCGTCAGGCCCCAGCAATCGGCCGAGTACCCTTCGTGGTTTTCAGGATTGGCAATAGAATAGTCGTATTGAATGAGCGCATGATTTCGGTTGCGCACAAAATAGTTGCAAAAGTTGTCCCGGATGCCGCGCGGATCGAAGCCCATGTAAGAATAATGCGCGAAGAACATGGGGCCGCCGCCGAAAGGACCGCAGTAGATCGGATGCCCGAAATGAACGGCGCCGTTGGCGTAATTGCCCGAGGTCCAGCCGGTCTGGTACAGGCTGCCCGGCACCGGGTGCGTGGGCGATGCCACAGCCAGGATGTATACGATCTGTGCTTCGAAGAAACCGCGCAACTGGAAATTCATTTGCCAGCCATAGTTCGGCGACCAGTGCCAGTACAGCACCGGGCTGTTATTTTTACGGAACCAGTCCCATTCCACATCTTCCCAGAGACCGGTAATGACACTGCGAACGGCGTTTTCCAGCGGCGTATCCTGGTTGAAATACTGGCGCGCGGCCAGCAGGCCTTGCATCAGGAAAGCCGTTTCGACGAGGTCGGCGCCGTTGTCGTACTGGCTGAACGGCACCACATTCCCGTTGGTTCCGTTGATCCAGTGCGGAAACGCGCCGTGGTACGTATCGGCGAATTGCAGGAACGACACGATCTGCACCATCCGGTTGACGGCTTCATCGCGCGTTACCCAGCCGCGTTCGGCTGCCACCAGAATGGACATAATTCCGAAGCCGGAGCCGCCGGTAGTGACGATGTTGTCGTCGCCGTTGCTCCGTTCGCGCGCCAGTCCGGAAGTCGGATGCGCATAATCCCAGAAATAACGGAAGGTGGAATGCTGAACCATGTCGAGCAGTTCTTCATCCGACATGACGTGGGTAGCAGCCACAGCCGCTTCGGAAAGGTCGCTTTCCGTTCCGTTCGTGGCCACTGTTTTTATTTTGTATTGAAAGGTAGTTCCGATGGAAGTAGCGCCCGTCCAGTCGATCGTGGCGATCAGGTTATCCACCTGTTTCAGCAACTGAAAATCGCCGCTGTCGCCGGTGCGCCTGAAAATTTTGTATCCCAGAATATTCGCTCCTGCGGCGGGTTGCCAGCGCAACTCCACATGCCGTTCGAAGCCGGTTGCGGTAAAACCTGCCGGCACAGGCGGTGCTTGCGCCGTCGCGACAGCCGTTGTCGAAAGGACAAAAAGGGTAAAAAAGGTCAATCTGTTCATGGATGTTTTTTGTTGCGCCCCGATTAGAACTGCATTTTTATTTTTAAATAAAAATTCGGCAGCCGACATAAATTGCAGGATGAAATTACGGGTAAACAACCATAAACTTATTAAAAGGCACCTCACCACTACTACGCCATGCCTAATTTAGGCATAAACGGTCAGAAACGCATCATAAACTCGGTCAGATTGGCATCTTCCGGCAGGCCCGTTTTTTTGCGCAGGCGGTAACGTTTGTTTTCCACACCGCGAATGGAGATGTTGAGCAGCGGCGCGATCTCCTTGGAAGAGAGATTCATTTTCAAATAAGCGGCCAGGCGGAGGTCGCCGGGCGTCAGATCGGGGTAATCTTGCATGAGGCGTTTAAAAAAATCGTCGTGTACCTGATTGAACGAGGCCTCGAAAATTTCCCAGTCGTGATCGGCCTCCAGGTGTTCGTCGATGCGGCGGATAATCTTCTGTAGCGACCGGGGTTCGTTGCGCGATTCCAGCAAATCATCCTTAAGGCTTTGCAGCGCTTCGTTTTTTCGGATAAGGTTAAGCGCCGCATTGGAAAGTTCGCGGCTTTTGTTCTCTATTTCCAGCACGAGGATTTCGTGTTCCTTTTCCGCTTCCAGCCGGAGCCTCTGATGCTGTAAACGGCGGCGATTGAAAATTTCTATGGCCCAGAATACGGCACCGGCAAGCAGGCAGTATACAAATGCCGCCCAGCCCGACAGGTACCAGGGTGGTGCTACACGAAAAGTAACGACCGCTTCCTGCCCGCCGGTATCCGTGCGCACCCGGAAGGTGTAATTCCCTGCCGGCAGGTTGGTAAATTCTTTTTCCGCACCCGGCTGCCAAAGCGACCATTGTTCGGAAAAACCTTCCAGTTTCCAGGAGAATTTCGGAGCTCTTTCAAAAAACGGCGCTGCAAACCGGAAAAGCAAGCTGTTCTGCCCCCAGTCAAACCGGAGGCGTTCCGCTCCGTCGGGCAATAATACCGTGCCATCGCTCGCCTCGATGTACCGGATGACCGGCTGCGTTGACAGGCCGTTCCTCGCCTGCCCCGGCGCCTGCTGTTCGAGCAATGCGAAGCCGTTTTCCAGGCAAAACAGGTAGACGTGGGGACGTAAAACAACAATATTTTCAAAACCCGGCACCAGGGAAAGCAGCAAGTCGGTCTTAAGACCAGCCGCCATCAGGCGAATACTATTGCTATCGACAATAAAGTACTCGGATCCCGCCCCGGGCAGCCATTTCTGCCGGTGAGAAGGATCGGTCAGCGGAACAAATGTGGCCTGATCACCCGATAATTCAATACGGCAGGGCACAGGGTCCGTATTTACCACGATCTTGTTCCCCATTCGGGTAAGGCCCAGTTTGAAATCGGAAGAGAGTTTGTCTTCCCGGGTATATGCCCGAAACTCCACCACTTTCGACCAGTCGTCGCTTAGCCGCAGCCGAAAAAGGCCGCGGTAGGGATGTACGCCCCAGAGGTTGCCGAGGGTATCGAAAACGGCTTTTTTCAGCGGCTCGACAAAACCCGTGATGCGCTGAAAAAACTGCCATTGCCCCGCCTCATTTTTTTTAAAAACGATCAGGCCTGTGTAGGTGCTCTGAATGAGAATACCGGCGTTGCCGGGCGCCTGCAGGGTACACCATCCGCCGGTTACATCGGAAATTTTACGGGTGGTGTTGTTTTTTTCAATGATGAAGGTGCCGGTATTGTGCCCGCAAATCAACTGATCGTCAAAAACCTGTAAGTTCCACACCTGCCCCTGCGTACCTTCTACCAGTTTAAATTCGGACTGTCCGTTTTGAAAGGCCGTTCTGACGAAAACGCCCTGGTTGGTGCCCAGGTAGAGGCGGTCGGCCCATTGCACGGCGGTATATACAGCTCCTATTTTGCCGGTTTGATCATTGAAAAACGTAAGCGGCGATTGCAGCGCCACGAAATCCACACCTTTGTCGAGCCCCAGCCACAGATTGCCATCCATATCTTCCATCATGGATAATACGGTATTGTTCTGCAGGCCGTTGGCCCGGTTGATCTGGTAAGACAGGCGGGCAGAAGCATCCAGAATGTAGGCGCCATTAAGAATGGTGCCGATGGCCCAGCCGCCATTTTTCAGGGGAATAGCCTTATTGATCTGGTTTTTCCGAAGTTCGTCGTTCAGGAGGTCGTTCCACAATTCACACCGGTCGTCTTTCCATTTATAAATACCGTGATTGGTGGTTCCGATCCAGATACTTCCTTCCGGTCCCGGCACCAGGAACTGCACGATTTTATCCCGCAGCACGGAGGAGCCCGGCAAAAAACGAAAGGTATTGTCGGGCAGCAATTCGTACAGGCCCTTTCCGATTACCGGCAACAAAACTTTTTCATTTACAAATGCCGCAAACATGATGGCTTCCGGCGGCTTGATGGCCGTAACCTTTTGATAATCGTATTTATATAAAATGGAAAAGGATTGAAACAGCACACAATCAGGCAGGACCAGAATATGCCAGATTTCTTCCTTGTGCAATTGCTGCGAAAGAGCCGGATTGCTCAACGAGGTGTAAACCAGTTTTCCGGAAGTATTTGTTTTCCAGAATCCGAACTCGGCAAAACCGCCGCAAAAAACCTCTCCGTTGCGGCCTGTCGCCACCGCCCGAACGGTCTGTTTTTCGGGCAAAAGGAAGGATTGCCAGCGTGCGCCGTCAAATTCCAGCAGGGTGCCGTTGTTTCCCGTATATATCCAACCTTTGGGCGATTGAGCGAGTGACCAGTTCTGATTTTGTGCGTTATAGTCGGCCGGAGTGAAATTACGCACGTAAGGCGCCTCCCGGCCAAAGGCCAGGAAGCCCTGAATCAGAAAAAGGAGCAGTATCTTTCCGGTCAGCCGCATTTGGCAAAGGAACATTGCTTTTTTCCAATTTCCTATGACAAGTCGTAGAGCAGGCATGGTATTTTAATGTTTTTGACAAAAATCAACACCACTCCTTTATACATTTGCCCGTTATAAAGCAATACAACAAACAATGAGCAATCACGGCCAACACCGCCTTTCTGTAGCAGGTGTCTTCATTACGCTCGGTATTATTTTCGGCGACATTGGTACTTCTCCGCTTTACGTAATGAAAGCAGTTGTAGGAGAAGGCAATATAATTGACAGGCTGGTTGTGCTGGGCGGCGTATCGCTGGTGTTCTGGACCCTGACCATTCAAACGACCATCAAGTATGTCTGGCTGGTACTTCGCGCCGACAATAAAGGAGAAGGCGGCATTTTTTCGCTGTATTCTCTGGTGAAACGCAGGCAGCGCTGGCTTATGTTCCCGGCATTGCTAGGTGGGGCAGCCGTACTTGCGGAAGGGATGATCACACCTCCCATCACTGTTTCTTCCGCCATCGAAGGGCTGGCAATTCAGTATCCGGGCATCCCGACGATACCGATCACCGTCACCATTATTTGTATTCTTTTTTTCATTCAGCGCTTCGGGACGGTAGCCGTGGGGAAAGGGTTCGGGCCTGTGATGTTCGTCTGGTTCAGTATGCTCGGCGTACTGGGCATCAGCCAGGCCATCTACGAACCCGACGTTTTTCATGCTATCAACCCCATGATGGGCATTAAACTCCTCCGAAACAGTCCGAGTATGCTCGTTGTGCTGGGCGCAGTTTTTCTCTGCACCACAGGGGCCGAAGCATTGTATGCCGACCTGGGTCATTGCGGTCGGGAAAACATCCGGATCAGCTGGATTTATGTAAAAATTTGCCTGCTGCTCAATTATTTCGGTCAGGCTGCCTGGCTGCTCCACCATACCGGAAAACCATTGGACGAAAACCCGTTTTTCGGAATCATGCCCGACTGGTTTTTGTGGCCGGGAATTATCATTGCCACTTTCGCAGCCATTATCGCCAGTCAGTCGATGATTTCGGGATCTTTTACCCTGGCTTCGGAAGCGATCCGCCTGGGATTTTTACCGAAAATGACGGTAAGGTTCCCGACGAATATGAAAGGGCAGATTTACATTCCTTCCGTGAATACGTTTTTGTGGCTGGGTTGTGTGAGCGTTGTATTTTTCTTCAAACACAGTTCGCAAATGGAAGCGGCATACGGGCTTTCCGTGGTGGTTACCATGCTGTGCAGTACGATCCTGCTTTCCAACTGGATGGTCATTCATCGCTTTAAATCGGGGCTCATCTGGCTGTTTCTGGTGTTTTACCTGGCCTGGGAAGGCAGTTTTTTCATTGCCAATACACTTAAATTTTTCGACGGCGGCTACGTCACGGTCATCATGGGCGCCCTGCTATTCGGCATGATGCTGCTCTGGATTACGGCCCGCAGGATACGCAGCCGCTACAACGATGAAGTCAAGATCAAGGATTATCTCGATCAACTGATTTCCCTGAGCAACGATTCCGACATTCCGAAGTACGCCACCAATCTGGTGTTTTTGAGCGGCGCCAAAAACCACAAGAAAGTGGAGGAAAAAGTACTCTACTCCATCCTGCAAACCCAACCCAAACGCGCCGACGTGTACTGGTTTGTCCATATCGAAACGACCGATGAACCCTATACGCTGGAATACGAGGTAAATACCATCGCGCCGGATGACGTGTACAAGGTCAACTTCCGCCTGGGCTTTCGCGTGCAGCAGCGCATGAATGTGTTCATGAATCGCGTGGTACAGGAACTTGTTGAAAATGAGGAACTTACGATTTATTCGCGTTACCACTCCTCTGCCAGCAAATACCCGACGGGGGATTTCCGTTTCGTGATCATTCAGGAATTTCTCAGCAACGAAAACGAACTTCCCTGGAAAGATCAACTTATCCTGAGCGTTTACCTCACGGTGAAAGGCTGGGTTTCTTCCCCTAAAAACTGGTTCGGCCTCGACTCCGACTCGGTGGAAGAAGAACAGGCGCCCCTGTTGTTGCAGCCGGTAAAAGACGTGAATTTGCGGCGCGTATCACGAAGGGACAATAAGTAAAAAAGTGCGAAGTCGTCAGTGCGAAGTACGAAGTCTGGAAACAGTGCGAAGTCGTCAGTGCGAAGTGCGAAGTCCATGACATTCGAGTGAACATGGACTTCGCACTTCGTACTGACGACTTCGCACTGTTTTAAAGCCATTCGAAGCCTTCGTTTTTAATAGGCAGGGCGTGCGGTCTTCGGCCGGCAGCGGCCAGCGCATTGCAGAGCGCCGGGCTTATCGTTGCTACGCCGACTTCGCCCGCGCCACCCGGTTTGGCTTCGCTGGGTACGGCGTATACCTCTATCTGTGGCACGTCCTTGTAGCGCGCGAGTTCGTAGGTGTAATATCCGTCCTGCACGACGCGGCTGTTTTCCACCGTGATTTCATTGCGCAATGCCTGGCCCAGTCCGAACACGGTGCCGCCTTCCATCTGGTTTTTCATACCGTCAGGGTTTACGACGAGGCCACAATCGATTGTTGCCACGATTTTCAGGATTTTGAATTTTTTCGGTCCCGTCATTTCGATTTCGATGGCGTGGGCGGCGTAGGAATCGCAGAAAAACATATGTCCCGCGATGCCCACGAAGCGATTGGCAGCGCGTTTTTGCGTCCAGCCGATTTTTTCGGCAGCCAGTTTGAGCACACCCGCCAGGCGGGCAGGTTCTACCGTTTTATCCCAGTAGGCTTTGAACGGTTCGCGGCCTTCCAGCAGGCTCAGGCGGTATTGAAGCGGATCTTTTTTTAGTTTTTGCGCTATTTCATCGATAAAGCATTCCACTGCAAATACATTAACCACCGGCTCGACGCCACGCAGCCAGCCGCGTTGCAGGTTGAAATCGACAGGCGTGTAGGACGTTTTTACATTCGGAACGGCATACCAGAAATCCTTGTGCGCACCACCCAGCATTTCGGAAAGGTCTTTTGCTTCGGGGCCTTCCACCATCCGGGCAATGGAAGTAGTGAGCACGTGGTGCTCCCAGGATTGCAGGTTACCGGCGGTATCCCATTTGGCCTGGAGTCGGTGGTAATTGGCGGGTCGGTAGTTATCGAAACGAATATCGTCCATCCGGTCCCAGATCACTTTGACCGGTTTGTCGGCCTGCTGGGCAATTTTAACGGCTTCGATCGCAAAATCGAACTGGAGCCGCCGGCCGAATGCGCCGCCCATGAGCGCAAGATTCACCTTGATGTTGGCTTTGGGAATACTGCATTCGGTGGCTATGGTAGACACCGCCCAGTCGGGCAGTTGTAGTCCGCCCCAGAATTCGCAGCGGTCGCCTTTCACTTCGGCGATGCAGTTGATCGGTTCCATTTGGGCATGCGCCAGAAACGGCGCCGAATAGGTAGCCGTAAGGGTTCTCGATGCGGGCGCTTTGGTTTTGGCGGTATCGCCGGCGGTGTGCACCACCTGTTTGGGTTGTTTTTTGGCGGTTGCGGCAAAGGTTTTGAATAACTGTTCGGTGCTTTCCGTGTTTTGGGCGCCTTCGTTCCACTTGATTTTCAGCAACCTGCGGCCTTTCATGGCTGCCCAGATATCAGTGGCTATCACGGCGACGCCGGGGCGCACATTCATCGGAATACCCGTGCCGGTGTAACGCACCACTTTCACCACGCCTGGAACGGCCAGGGTCTCACTGTCGTCCAGCGATTCCAGTGAGCCACCCAGCACCGGGCAGCGCTCCGCTACGGCGTACAGCATGCCGGGCACTTTCAGGTCGATGCCATATTTGGCCTTGCCCGTCAACACTTCTTTCAGGCTCTTCTTATACTGGTTTTTCCCGATGAGTTTGTAATCTTTCCCGTCTTTCAGCGCCACTACCGGCGGAACAGGCAACGCGGCGGCTTCGCAGGCCAGGTCGCCGTATGACAAACTGTTGCCGCTGACGGTATGTACAACAATGCCTTTTTCTGCTTTGCAGAGGTTTTCATCCACGCCCCAGCGTTTGGCGGCGGCGCTGACCAGCATGGTTCTGGCAGTAGCGCCCGCCTGCCGCAATTCGTCCCAGCCGCCGGTTACGCTCTGACTTCCGCCGGTATCGTGCGCACCTTCTTTCAGGGAGCCGAAAGGTGCGATGTCCGTTTTTATTTTTTGAAAATCCACTTCCAGTTCCTCCGCTACGATCATAGGCAGCGAAATATTCACGCCCTGCCCCATTTCCTGCCTGCCGACGAGAATGGTCACAAGTCCCGATTTGTCGATGCGCAGAAACGCATTGGGCTGAAAAAAATCGCAGTCGCCCGCAGGGCTCATGGCAGCAGCCGGAAACCCGGTGAGCGAGAAGCCCAGCACCAGGCCGGTGCTTGTGAATGCCGAAAGTTTGACGAACTGGCGGCGGGAAATGGACGTTTTGGTCATGTGTGCAACGTTGGGTCTAGTTTTGAGGATGCGAGGATTCGAATTCAGATACTCATCTCCCCTATTCATCATTTATTCATTGCTTCCACCGCTTTCATAGCAGCCTCGCGGATTCGCTGATAGGTGCCGCAACGGCAGAGCACACCATCCATAGCCGTGCTGATCTGTTCTTCGGTAGGTTTTTTGTGCTGGTGCAGCAGTCCGGCCAGCGTCATCATTTGCCCGGCCTGGCAGTAGCCGCATTGCGGAACACTCACTTCTTCCCAGGCTTTCTGCACGGGATGGCTGCCGTCGGGCGACAGGCCTTCGATGGTGGTGATGCGCAGCCCGGCGGTATTTTGCATTTGTACGATGCAGGAACGTGTAGCCTCTCCATTTACCAGCACCGTGCAGGCGCCGCAGGAGGCCACGCCGCAGCCGAATTTGGTGCCGGTGAGTTGTAAAAAGTCGCGCAGCACCCACAGCAGCGGCATATCGGGTTCTGCTTCGACGGTGTGGGAATGGCCGTTGACCACAAGGGTATAAGACTGTTTCATGGTATCGGTAAGGTATAGTTCTGGCAAAGTTAAACGATTCTGCTTCCCGGTATAATTTGAATTTGGTGGAACAGCACTTTCGGATTGTAGCTCCGATTTTATAATTTTGCGGCGGCCACAGCCATTTTATTCCTCATTTTAAATTTTTTTCAATGTACAAGGGAACCGTTAAATTTTACAACGAGTCCAAAGGATATGGTTTCATCGTCGAAGAAGGAACCGGACAGGAAGTTTTCGTACACATCACCGGGCTGGTCGACAAAATCAGAAATGGCGATGCTGTCACGTTTGAAACCAAACGCGGCAAAAAAGGTATGACGGCCGTGGAAGTAAAGGTGATGTAAACAGGCTCAGGCGTGGAAGGTGAACGTGTAGTTCGCCCAGAAATTCCAGAGCATCACGATGCCTGTTGCAAATAATTTGGCAGGGTAAAACCGTGCGCCCTGGCGTTCGGTGAGCACGTAGATAATCCCGTTGTTCAGGAGCAGCCCGATCAGGGCGATCACCAGGAATTTGGTGAACTGTACGGCTACGTTCGGATCATGGCTGTGAAAAGTCCATATCCTGTTGAGGAGGTAATTGCTCAATACGGCACAGGCAAAACCTGTACTGTTGGCGAAATACTTATTCACCTGCAGGCGCTCTTTTAACAGCCACGTGATGCCGAAATCGACCACAACGCCGGATGCGCCGACTACCCCGAATTTGAACAGTTTGACAAACAATTCCTGCATATTCCAGCACGGTCTAGGTAAAAAAAGTGTTTTTGGGTTTTTAGCAGCGCACAAAGGTATTTTTAGTTTTGCATTTTCGGGCCTTCTACGAAGTACATTGCAATTTCTCCTTTGTTTTTAGCGGCCAGGCGGCCCCTGTACGTGCAGTCGAACCGGCCTTTGATCTGCTGGTAAGTGTTTTCGGAAATATTGATCTTTCCGATCTCTCCGCCCTGTTCCAGCCGTGCAGCCACATTGACGGTATCGCCCCAGATGTCGTAGGCAAATTTATGGCTGCCTACCACACCGGCCACCACCGGGCCCGTGTGTATCCCGATCCGCATTTCAAACAGTTCCTGCTGCTCCGAAGATTTTTTCAGCATCAGCAGCCGCAGTTCTTCCAGCATGTCCAGCGCAGCGCTCACCGTATCGGTGGCGTGGGTTTTATTTTCCGTCGGCAACCCGCCCGCACACATGTAGGCATCGCCGATGGTTTTTATTTTTTCCAGCCCGTGTCGCGCAATAATGCTGTCGAACAACCGGAAACATTCGTCGAGCACTGCAATCAGGGCTTCCGGCGACATGGTTTCGGCAATGGTAGTAAAGCTCTTGAAGTCGGTGAACATGACTGTAACCGATTCATACCGAACGGGTAATACCTTGTTGTGAAGTTTCAGTTCGAGTGCCGTGCGCTCCGGCAGGATGTTCATGAGCAGGCCGTCGGCACGTTCGCGTTCCAGCTGAATCGCGCGGTTTTTAGCGGCCAGTTCGGAGTTGGCCCGCGCCCGGATGCGGTTGCGGTTGAACAACAGTCCCGCCAGCAGCAAAAGCAGTACGGCGCCTCCCAACAGCGCCCACTGCCGGGTTTTGGAGGAGGCCAGTTCGGCATCTCGCACACGCAGTTCGCGGCGTTGCTCTTCTATTTCCTCCTGTTTTTTCTGGTCGGCAAAAACGGCTTCTTTCCGCACGAAATCGGTGCCGATCTTTTCGTTGAGCCGCTGGTAGCGCAGGCTGTCGTATTGTACGCGCCAGTTGTAGGCTTCGGCGAAATTACCCATACGCGCATACACTTCCGCAAAGTCCTTGTAGGCCCCCTGCACGTATTTTTCGTCGCCTGTTTCCCGGGCGATGTTGTAATATTTCCGCACGTATTCCAGTGCCTGCTCCTGCCGTCCGGCGCGATAATGCACATCGCCGATGGTGTTGTACACTTCCATGAGCGCCTGTTTGTCATCGAGCGAAAGGCTGATTTTTTCTGCCTGTTGCAGGTAATTGAGCGCAGCGACGTAATGACCGATGTGCTTGTATGCATCGCCCATATTGGTGTACACATTTGCCTGACCCGGCAGGTCGTCCAGTTTTTTCCACAGTTGCAGAGCGCGCTGATAAAACCCGAGTGCTATGCGGGACGAATCCACTTCATCGAGCGCATTGGCGTAATCGGTGAGCGCTTCCGCCAGCCGGGCGGGGTCGTTCAGGCGTTCGCGCAGTTGCAGCGACTGCGCATACCATTTCAGGGCGTCGGGGTAGCGGTCGAGTTCGAGTTGCAGGTGGCCGAGTTGGGAGTACACTTTGGCCATACCGTCACGGTCGTTGCGGGCTTCGAGGATCAGGCGGGCTTCGAGCAGGTTGCTTTGCGCTTCGGGGTACAGGCCCATTTCCTGGTAGGCAGCGGCGAGGTTGAAGAGGGCGCGCGCGATTTTCACCGTGTCGCGCAGTTGCTGCTGAATGAGCAGGTTTTCCCGGTGAAATACCAGAGCGGTATCGAAATGGCCCGTCATTTCATTGAGCACGCCGAGGTTGTTGAGCGAGGCGCCCAGGTCGTGCAAATCTTTCAGGACACGGCGGATATCCAGCGCTTTTTTGTAAAAAATTTCTGCCTGCGCGAGGTTGCCGCGAATCTCTTCCACCACGCCCAGGCCGTTCCAGGCAACGGCTTCACCTTTAGGGTATTTCAGTTTTTGCGACAGGCTGACGGCTTCCTGTAACAACGAGGCCGATTCGTCGGTATGCGCTTCGTTGATATCCCAGGCCAGTTCCGTGAGCAGATTGACGCGCTGGGTATCCTGTCTGGACAGCGCCAGTTGCTGCCGCAGCGAGTCCGTTCTGCCGGTTTGGGCAAAAAAAGAAGCCGGCAAAGCCAGGAGGGCCGCCAGCAGGAACACCCGTATATCCAATCTTTTTTTCATAAACGCCGGGGCAAAACTGTAAAAATTATGGCACAACGGACCGACTTTTTACTTTGTCCGCACTGTCTACGCATACGCTTGTTCTACATTTGCCACGTGAAGCATTCTTTTAACCTAAACCGTTCCTTTCCGATGAAAATTCAAACGCTCTTTTTCTGCCTGGCCGTACTGGTCGTATTGTCCGGCTCCGCCTGCAAACACAAGCATTACATGCCCGAATCTTTACCTGAAAAACAACTCCAGTGGGGTACCGGCGGCGGTTTCGTCGGCAAGGAATCATATTATATTTTGCTGGAAAACGGCCAGGTGTTTCAGCACGAGGCCACCATGGGCGATTCGCTGGCCGAAATTCAAAGTGTAAAACGCAGTGTGGCAAAATCCATGTTTAAAGCCGCCGACGAGGCCGGTATTCAAACGCTGGATTTCAAACACCCCGCCAACATGTACTCTTTTCTGCAATACTCGGGCAAACGGGTCGTTTGGGGTGACAAAAAATTTCCCGTCGCCGAACCCGTTAATCAGTTGTACGGCAAGTTGAATATGCTGGTGAATAAAGATAAAACCCGGTGACGGGGATTCGAGTATTTGAGGATGCGAGGATTTGATCTGCCACTCATCTCACTCAGGCGGATCAAATCCTCGCATCCTCAAATCCTCGAATTCTCATCCCTCATCCTTTCCAATTCTAAAATCATCTTTCATGAAATTCGTATCTCCGCTGCGCGCCCTGACCTGGATCGCAGCATTTTTCCTGCTCTTTTCCTGCGGCCGAAAGCAGATGCCCGCCACTGCAACGTCGATGGGCTCAGATGTCGACAAAGTACTGCTCGACACTTTCGCCGACCTCCAGATCCTGCAATATGAACTCCCGGGCTGGAACAAACTCGACCTGCGCCAGAAAACCTTCATTTATTACCTCTCCGAAGCCACGCTGGCCGGTCGCGATATCATTTACGATCAGCACTGCAAAATGAACCTCACCGTGCGCAAAACGCTGGAAACCGTTTTTAACACCTATAAAGGCGACCGGAATTCGGCCGACTGGAAAGCGTTCGAACTGTATGCCAAACGCGTGTGGTTCAGCAACGGCATCCACCACCACTACAACGAAACCAAAATGATCCCGGGCTGCTCGCAAGCCTATTTCACTTCGCTCGTGAAAGGCGCCGACGCCAAAATGCTGCCCTTGGCTACCGGAGAAGATGTCAACGCATTTCTGGCACGCCTGCTGCCGGTGGTGTTCGACCCGACGGTGTTCCCGAAACGCACCAGCAAGGATGCTTCTACCGACGTGGTCAAAGGCTCGTCCGTCAATTTTTATGAAAACGTCACCGCAGAACAGGTTGACGACTTTTACGGAAAAATGCTGGATGCAGCCGGTCCCAACCCGCCATCTTTTGGCCTGAACAGCAAACTGGTGAGCGAAAACGGCAAACTGAAAGAAATCGTCTGGCGCGCAGGCGCCGGCAACATGTACGGCGCAGCGCTTGATAAAGTAGTGGAAAATCTGGAAAAAGCGATTCCATTTGCCGAAAATGCTCAACAGAAAAAGGCTCTCGGCCTGCTGGTCGAATACTTCAAATCCGGCGATCTGAAAAAATTCGATGAGTACAATATGGCCTGGGTAAAAGATACCGAAAGCAAGATCGACCTCATCAATGGGTTTATCGAAGTGTACCACGACCCGAAAGGGTACAAAGCCGATTTCGAAGCCATGGTGCAGTACAACGACCCGGAGGCTACCGAAAAAATGGCCATCGTGAGTAAGAACGCCCAGTATTTCGAAGATAACAGCACCATCCCCGCTGCCTACAAAAAGAAAAAGGTGCAGGGTGTTTCCTACCGCGTGATCAACGTGGCCATGGAAGGCGGCGACTGCGCTCCCAGCACGCCCATCGGCGTCAACCTGCCCAACTCCAACTGGATACGTGAACTGGGTTCCAAATCGGTCAGTCTGAACAACATCGAGAACGCTTACGGAAAAGCCGGCGGCGCCCTGGCCACTGCCGAATTCGCCAATGACCCCGAAGAAATCGAAAACGCCCGGAAATACGCCGAAGCCTGCGGTAAAATGCACACCGCCCTGCATGAAGTGATCGGTCACGCCAGCGGCCAGATGAAACCCGGCATGCCGGAGCCAAACATCACGCTGAAACAATACGCCAGCACCCTCGAAGAAGGTCGCGCTGACCTCGTAGCGCTCTACTACATGCCCGACCCGAAACTGGTCGAGTGGGGCCTGCTGCCCGATGCCAATGCCTACAAAGCCGAGTACGACAACTACATCCGCAACGGCCTGCTCATGCAACTCCGCCGCCTGCAACCCGGTCACGACATCGAGGAAGACCATATGCGCAACCGCCAGTTGGTAGCTGCCTGGGCGCTGGAAAAAGGAAAATCCAATAACGTGATCGTCAAGGAAGTGCGCAATGGAAAAATATATTATGACATCCGCGATTACGCCAAATTGCGCGTTCTCTTCGGCCAGTTGCTCTCCGAACTCCAGCGCATCAAATCGGAAGGCGATTTTAATGCCGCCCGCGAACTCGTGGAAACTTACGGCGTTAAAACCGACGCCGAAACCGGCAAACAAGTGAAAGCCCGCTATGCCAGCCTGCCCACCAAAGCCTACTCCGGGTTCGTGCAGCCCAAACTGATCGCCGTCAAAAACGCCTCCGGCAAAATCATCGACATCAAAGTAGAACGCGAACTGGATTTTGTGAAGCAGATGCTGCGGTATGGGAAGGAATATGGGTTCCTGCCGAGCTTGAATTAGAAGTGAGAAGTGAGAGGTGAGAAGTGAGATGCGTAGATTACACCGCTTCGCCCATGGTATTTTCAAAATACTAGAGTAAAGCGGTGTAATCTACGCATCTCACTTCTCACCTCTCTCTTCTCACTTCTATTCTTGGGCGAAGCGGTCAACTCTACGTATCTCACTTCTCACCTCTCTCTTCTCACTTCTAACTTTACCTTGGCTTAATACAGACTTAAAC
>ENA-UOWO01000450-UOWO01000450.1-activated-sludge-metagenome-genome-assembly--contig:-NODE-450-length-59922-cov-10.325321_pt1 | contig 59922 bp, 43 predicted proteins | sample MGYA00238148_ERZ761564 | MGnify/ENA primary metagenome ERZ761564 (study PRJEB28885, sample SAMN05720194) | activated sludge metagenome | isolation source: Anaerobic digester | place: USA...
TTCCCGAAACGATACCTCCTGCCCGATTTGCAGCGCAATGGCTTTTAACAGGCTGACGAGTACATCCGATTTTCGGATATTTTCGAAGTTCAAAACATCACGGAACAGGTAATCGCTTGTCAATTCCCCTAAAAGCCTGATCTTTTCCGATTCACTGCGGTTGACAATATCCGGATAGGAACCGAACCGTAATAATTCAGGCAACTTTTCGTCCATCGAAAATGGATCGAAGGTATGCGATAGTTCCCTGAGTGAAAGAGGGTAGAGCATGAACTTGATATTACGGCCGGTGAGAGGCTCCGACAGATCACTGATCAGGTTAAAACTGCTCGAACCACTTGCAATATATTGAGTATCAGGATATGTATCGATCAATAGCTTAAGCAGTTCCCCAATGCCCGGTACCTTTTGCGCTTCGTCAAACACGACCATCCGGGTGTTGCCAAGATACGACATGATCCGTTCGAGATTTCTGGAACGCAACACTTCCCAGACCTCAGGACGTTCACAGTTCAGGTACAACGCCCCCTGGTTCTCACTCATGAGAATTTTTGCGAGTGTAGTCTTTCCAACCTGTCGCGGGCCGTAGATAATCAAAACTTTCCCTTTGAACATCCAGGTTTTAATGTCATCCAACAGCGTCCTGGGGTATATGATCCGATCCATAATGTTAAAATTGTCGGGTGTAATTGACAAATATAGCAAAATATGACCAATAGGTCAAATGTTTTATTAATCTTATGAATGAAAGCATCCGGCGTTAGTCGTTAGTCGTTGGTTATTAGTCATTAGTCATTACTCATTAACCCATTACGCATTAATTCATTACTCATTAAACATTAAACATTAACCTTGCATCAGTATTTTAAACCGGAGTCATATGTAGGAGAGGGCAATTACCCGGATGATGCAACGGGATCTATCGGATCCGGGCTGTTTCCCTCAGCGGTCAATCTGTCTCAAAGGTGGTACATGTGTTTTGAGGTATTTTCATGCAGCTACCTTTTGTAAAGTGCTTAAGATTTTGTTAAAGAATAGTTAAATATTTGATATCCAGGATTATTTGAATAATTTTGGATTTGCTTTAAAGTTTCTCAATTCAATAACAAAACCTAAAATCAAAACACATGAAAAAAATTATTCAGGTTGCAACAGTGGTCTTGATCTTTTTGGTCGCTGCGTCAGGCGCCAGCGCCCAGGAATGGTCGAAAGAACAGACCGAAGTATGGAAAGTGGTCCAGGACACGTGGAAAGGCTGGAGTTCCGGTGATATATCAGGGGTAACGGGGAACATCCATGAAAAGTACCAGGGGTGGAGCGACGATTCGCCGCTGCCCATCGGAAAACAGACGATGATCGACTGGTTCAACAGTATGAAAGACGCTGTATCATTCAACTATTACGACATTCAGCCGGCACGGATCACGGTATTGAATTCAGCGGCAGTGGTGGATTATTACTATTATTTCAACGCCACATGGAATATGGGTGAGGAGAAAAAAACGGAGGAGATGAAAGGAAAGATCGCCGAGTTTTATGTAAAAGATGGGGGGAAGTGGCTACTGCTGGGTGATTTGATGGTACATGAGGAAGTTGAGAAGGACGATTGATTTCTGATTTCCGAGGCGCTATGCACGATTTCGGAAGGATAACCTTTTGCCTTCGTGCATAGTGCATTGGAAACCGGAAATAAAAAACTATTCAACAACTATATGACTGGTAATCAGATTAAATTATTATATTTATACCCTGTTTTGGGCAATAATTTTCTATAATTAATATTTAATCCGATGACAGAAAAAAATCTTACCTCAAACGGCCCTTCCGATCCCGAAGATGACTACATTAAAAGCTGGCTGCGTTCACTAACGATCCTGCACCGCGGGCACTGGGATGCTGCCCGGTATTACGATAAAGTGAACCTCGGACTGGGCCTGGCCACCGCCATTGCCGCCGCTATCTCCGGAACAACGGCGTTCACCCAGCTGCAGAGCCAGGCCGAAGAGGGCACTCTGAACACCTGGCTCCAGGTCGGTATCGGGATATTTGCGTTGCTGGCTGCCTCCCTCGGCGCTGCGCAGGCTTTTATGCGACCGTCGGAGCTGTCGGCCCGGCATAAGCTCGCCGGCCAGAAGTACGGCAAACTCCGGCGCGAGATCGAACTGGCTTTTTACCTGGGTTTGCCCGATCAACAGGAGAAAAAGGAGACGTTTCTGACCGAGTTTCGGTTGAAATGGGAAGCGGCCGATGAAGAATCATTGCCGGTCCCGGAAAAGATTTATAAATCGGTGGAAGCCGATTATAAGAACAGAACGCCAAGGATTAATGTCTGAAAGATCCGGTGTGAATAAATCACCTATTTTTGAGGGAAAATCAATTCAATTTGCCGACAAAAGTAAGCATTATCGGGGCGGGCATAGCCGGCTTATCCGCCGGCTGTTACCTGCAAAAGAGCGGTTTTGACACGGAGATCTTTGAGGCGCACAACCTGCCCGGAGGCCTGTGCACATCGTGGAACAAAGATGGTTACCTGATCGACGGCTGCCTCCACTGGCTGATGGGCACCCATCCTTCCAGCCCGGTATACCGGCTCTGGAATGAGATCATCGATATGGATTCGCTGCCGGTTTTTGTGTACGATGAATTCTTCCGGATACAGGATGCTTCGGGCAAAGAGATTGTGGCTTATGCCGATTTGGAGCGCCTTAGAGAAGAACTCAAATCGAAAGCGCCGGAAGACCGGGCTTTGGTCGATGAGTTTGTCAATGCGGCGCGGAAACTGGGCAGGATGAAAATGCGGATGGACAAAGCCCCGGAACTCTATTCCGCCAGGGACAAACTCGGCGAAACGCTCAGCTACCTGCCTTACCTGAATTTACTGATCCGCTACAGCAAGATGAAGATTCACGATTTTGCGGCCAGGTGCAAAAATCCTTTGCTGCGGAATTTCTTCGAATACTCCTTTACATCAGAGATGCCGGTGCTTTTCATCATGATGACCTTTTCCTGGCTCGACGGGAAGAACGCCGGCTACCCGGTCGGCGGTTCGCTGAAATTCGCACAGCTCTTCGAAAAAAAGTACCTGGAACAAGGAGGTAAGATCAGGTACAACAGCAGGGTGACCGGGATCATCACCGAAAAGAACGGGAAGCGCGACCGGGCGGCCGGTATTGTGACCGAAAAAGGGGAGGAGTCGCGGGCTGATATCGTCATCTCCTGCGCCGACGGGTATTCCACCATCTTTGGAATGCTGGGAGGGCGATATGCAGATAAAAGGATTCAGCACTATTATGAAAGTTTCCAGGTATTTCCCTCTTTTTTCCTGGTTTCGCTGGGGGTATCGCGGACTTTCGGGAATGTTCCGTCGCGGGTAATATTTCCATTGGATAAACCTTTCCGGTTGGATCCTGAAAAGGTGACAGACCATATGAATTACCGGATTTCCAGTTATGATCCCACGCTGGCGCCGGAAGGCAAGACGCTGATCATGTGCCTGGCCAAGACCTTCAACAGCCGCTACTGGATGGATTTGCGCAAGAATGATTACCGGAAGTATTCGGAAGAAAAGCAACGGATCGCAGATTTTTATATCGATCAGCTCGACCGGAAGCTCGGAGGGATCAGGGAGAACCTGGAAATGACCGATATTGCCACTCCTGCAACACTCCACCGTTATACACACAACTGGAAGGGAAGTGTAGAAGGGTGGATGGTGACACGGGAAACGGGGTTCGACAGTTTGCCGAAAGTCCTTCCGGGGCTGGATGATTTCTACATGGCCGGCCAATGGGTGGAGCCCGGTGGCGGCGTCCCTGCTGTTTTCTTCTCCGGACGCAACCTTGCGCAGATCATTGCCGGAAAATACGGGCAGGGATTTTAATTCTCAAAACGGATTTTATACCATTTCCGCAGCCGGAGCCTCGGGAAGTTCGGGGGGCGCTTCCGGTGCGGCTTTGGGCTTGAGGGTCCTGGATTTTTTCACCGTTGTTTTCGTTTTAGGCGCTGCGGGCTTTTTAGCTGTCCCGGGCTTCCTGGCTTTCGGCTTTTTGGGCTCGGTTTCAGCTTTTGGCGCTTCGGCTTTTTTCTCCGCTTTCGGAATCCTGGCTTTCGGTACGCGCTTCGGCTTTACTTCTTTAATTTCCGCAGCCGGTGCTTTGGCTTTTGGAGCCCTGCGTGTAGGTTTTTTAACGGTTTCTTTCACTTGTACCGGTTCCTGAACTACGGGTGTTTCTTCTTTTTTAGCGACAACCCTGGTTTTCCGGACTTTTTTTGGTTTTGGCAGTGCCACAGCTTCGGTCTTTTTGGGACGTCCGCGGCGGGCCGGGGCTTTTGTTTCGGATTTGATTTCAGGAATCTCCACCGGCTTGGGATCAGAAGTGATTTTTTTCGCTTTTACCTGTTTGCTGGGTTTTATCAACGTGTTGCCGGTTAATTCCAACCCAAGCTTTTTGGCTTCTTTAATGGCTTTTTGTGCTTTCTTCAGTGTTTTTTTTAATTTCTTTTCCGCTTTAGCCAAGGCTTTTTCCAGTTTTACCTTTTCCTTTTTTTTCATTTTGATTTCAGAGTTTAAAATAAATAATAAAGTAATATCCGCCTGTTTACTTAGAAGAGGCCACAAATGTAGCAATAATTAATCAATATAGATTAAATATTATATTATATTATAAACCAGATACTACTGGAATATTTATGGTATTGAATTGTTAAAACACCGTTAATGAAAATGGTATTTCATCAAAATATATAATAAATTGAATATATTTGCACTATTAATGTTCATGAAGGATAAAATAATGGCAAATAGGATTTTACAATTTATTATCGGCCTGATCTTTCTTTCTGGCGAATGGGCCGTTTCCCAGCCGGTGGCAATGGATTTTTCACTGGATGATTGCGGGGGAACAAATCACCATTTATTCAGTGAGTTGGATGCCGGCAAAGTAGTTATCCTTGATTTTGTGATGCTGAATTGCGCGCCGTGTATTGTTGCCACGAATGCTTTATCGGAGATTGTTTCCGGATATGAGGCCTCACACCCTGGCCGCGTGCGTATCTATTCCTTCGGATTTCTGAATTCATACACCTGTGAACAGATGACCGCCTGGAAGAACAGCAATAATTATGAGCATTCCGTTTTCAGCGGCGGCGAAGAGCAGGTAGCTTATTACGGGGGAATGGGTATGCCGACTATTGTCGTTTTGGGTACGAATGAGCATAATGTTCTTTTTAAGACCGTAGGCTATTCGGCCACGCTGGATGACAAGATACGGACAGCCATCGATTCGGCTCTGCAATACAGTCCGACCGGAACAGGCGACATGCCGGCAGACGAATCCCGGTTCCGGGCGTATCCCACGTTCTTTTCGGACAGGATCACGGTTGAGACTCCATCTCATGGAACTATTGAATTAACGGATGTTCTGGGCAGGATCACCGGAGTTTACCAGGTGCAGGATGCTGAAGCGGCCTGCATCAATACCGATAATTTCCTGCCGGGATTGTATTTTTTAAGATGGTCAGATGACCATGGACGGGAGTACGTGGTTAAGATGTTCAAAAAGTAACTCATTCATTTGAATAGCAAATCCTTGAAAGTCATTGGAGTTTTTTTTCTGTTGCTGATTTCAGGATCGCAGTTCCTGCAGGCTCAGTGCTGCGCTCCGGGAAATCCCGTTTCAGGCAGCGAATATATCGGCGCCCTTCACCGGAATACTTTACGTACTATTCTGTTTTACAAACACAGTTATTCCGACACCTATTATGAAGGCTCGGAGCGGTCGGATTACCAGGGGACCATTGCCGGATATGATTTTATCGGCGGGGCTTTTTCTTATGGTATTCTGAAAAGGCTGACTGCAGAGGCGGAGCTGGGTTTTTACATCGATAAATACCAGGACAGCGATGTGCTGGACCGGTTCACAACGTACGGACTGACAAATGCGGTTATTTCTGCTAAATATGCTTTGTTGAAATCGGATAAGAAGGCTGAGCTAACGATTGGGGCAGGCGTCAAGATTCCTGTTTCGCAAAAAGTATTTGCGGATGAATATGGTATTCCTTACACCCAGGAGATACAGCCTTCGTCGGGGGCTTACGGATTTGTCGGACAGGTATTTTTCTTTAAAGGATTCCGCGAAGATAAATGGAGACTGGTTATCCACGGCAGGTACGAACGCAATGGTTATAACAAAGCCGAGTACCGTTTTGGTGATGCGATTCTCGCTTCCGTTTTCATCGGCAGAAATTTTACGAAGAAATGGTCGGCCACACTGCAATTGAGGAATGAATACCGGATGGAGGACTGGCAGGGGCAGACACGTTACCTGGTAACCGGTGGGGATATCTTGTTCATATCTCCCCAAATAAGCCACACCTTCAAACACCGGATCACGGTATCGGTTATGGGAGATGTGCCTGTTTTCAGGCACTACAATGGCGTCCAGCTAGGCCCGAAGTATGCTTTCGGGGTAAGCCTGGTAAAAGATTTCTGTTTTTAAGTAACCTTTAACTCTTCTTTTTTGCCGGGGCTTTCGGCTGGGTCTTTGCCTTAGCAGCGGGTTTTGCTGCTGGTTTGGCTTTGGCCGGAGTAGTTTTAGCTGCTTTTGCCGGCGCTTTTTTAGCTTTCGGTGCAGCTTTCACTGCAGCGGGCTTTTTAGCAGCAGCTTTCTTCGGTTCGGCTTTTTTCGCAGCCGGTTTGGCTTTCGGTGCGGCTTTCTTGGCGGCCGGTTTCTTGGCGGCCGGTTTCTTTGCAGCCGGTTTCTTCGGAGTGCTTTTCAGCTCTTCAATCTTTTCGCCGGCTTTAGCTACAACTTTTTTACCGACTTCTTTGGCTTTCTTAACTGCTTTTTCAGCCTGTTTCTCGATTTCCTTGTTCAGCTTGTCGACATTCTTTTTTGTCTTGCTCTTCCTGTAGTCGTCAGCGGCGTCTTCTGCCATGGCTTCTACTTTTTTCAGGGCCTTTTTTGCTTCCTTGAAAGTTTCGCTTTTCTTTACCTCTTTGACTTTTTCTTCGATAAAATCGTCAGCCTGGTTCAGGAGATTTTTCGCTTTGTCGAGAAGACCTTTTTCCTGCTTTTTAGCCGGTTTTTTTGCTTTCGGTGCCATATTTGTCTGGGTTTTAGGATTAATCTTTAATCAAAATTAATGAATTAATAAATCTGATGTAAACTAAGCATCGATATTGGCATATTTTGCATGGGCTTCGATAAATTCTCTACGTGGAGGAACATCGTCGCCCATCAGCATGGAAAATACCCTGTCGGCCTCCGTGCCGTTTTCAATGGTAACCTGCCTAAGGGTACGGCCGGCGGGGTTCATGGTAGTTTCCCAAAGCTGCTCGGCGTTCATTTCCCCAAGACCTTTATAGCGCTGAATATGGATATTTTTTTCGCTGGCTGTGGCTGAGAATTCCTTCACCGTGGCTTCCCTCTCCTCTTCCGTCCAGCAATAGCGTTCGTTCTTCCCGCTTTTGATGAGATAAAGGGGCGGTGTGGCGATATAGACGTATCCCTGTTCGATCAGGTCGTTCATATAGCGAAAGAAGAAGGTGAGGATCAGTGTGGCGATGTGGCTGCCGTCGACGTCGGCATCGGTCATGATAATGACTTTATGGTAGCGAAGTTTTTCGAGGTTGAGCGCTTTGGAGTCCTCTTCCGTCCCGATGGTCACGCCCAGAGCCGTAAAGATATTCTTGATCTCATCGTTGTCGAAGATCTTGTGCTGCATCGCTTTTTCGACGTTGAGGATTTTCCCCCTGAGCGGCAGGATAGCCTGGAAGTTACGGTCGCGTCCCTGTTTGGCTGTTCCGCCTGCCGAATCTCCCTCCACGAGGTATATCTCGCATTTTTCGGGGTCACGTTCCGAGCAGTCGGCCAGTTTGCCGGGCAAACCGGAACCGCCGAGGACGCTCTTGCGCTGCACCAGTTCGCGGGCTTTCCGGGCGGCATGGCGGGCCATAGCGGCCAGAATAACCTTATCGACAATGATCCGGGCCACTTTCGGATGTTCTTCCAGGTAGTAGGTGAGATATTCGCTGACAAGCTGATCGACGGCGCCCATGACCTCGTTGTTGCCCAGTTTGGTTTTGGTCTGTCCTTCGAACTGTGGTTCGGCCACTTTCACCGAGATGATAGCCGTAAGCCCTTCGCGGAAATCATCGCCGTTGATGTCGAACTTCAGCTTGGCCAGCAGGCCGGCCTTTTCGGCGTAATTTTTCAGGGTACGGGTCAGTCCTCTCCGGAAACCTGCCAGGTGCGTTCCGCCTTCGTGGGTGTTGATGTTATTGACGTACGCGTGGATGTTCTCGGCAAATGAGGTATTGTATTGGAGTGCGATTTCCATTGGGATGGCGCCCCGTTCCCCCTCTATCGTGATGGGATCGGGCATCAGCGCCTCACGGTTCACGTCGAGGTATTTGATAAAGTCCTTAAGCCCTTCTTCCGAATAAAAAGAAGTCGAATGGAAACTGCCGTCTTCATTAGGTTGCCTCTCATCGGTCAGCGTGATCCGGATCCCTTTGTTGAGAAAGGCCAGTTCGCGAAGCCTGGCTGAGATCAGGTCGTAATCGAATTCGGTGACGGTAAAGATCGAATCATCGGGGGTAAAAGTGACCTGTGTGCCTGTTTTGTCCGAGTCGCCAATCACCTGGACATCGTAAACCGGTTTCCCGAAGTTATATTCCTGACGGAATATTTTTCCTTCGCGGTAAACCGTTGCTACCAGCTTTTTTGAAAGGGCGTTCACGCACGATACCCCTACGCCGTGAAGACCGCCGGACACTTTGTAAGATCCTTTGTCGAATTTTCCACCGGCATGGAGGACGGTCATGACCACTTCGAGTGCCGACCTGTTCTCTTTTTCGTGCAGGCCTGTAGGGATACCACGTCCATTGTCAAGAACGGTAATCGAGTTGCCTTCGTGTATGGTCAGGTCGATCCGGTCGCAATACCCGCCAAGGGCTTCGTCGATCGAGTTGTCTACTACTTCATGGATCAGGTGGTGCAATCCGCGCTGGCTGATATCCCCGATGTACATGGCCGGGCGTTTCCGTACGGCCTCCAGGCCCTCCAAAACCTGTATGTTGTCTGCTGTATATTCCTGAGCCTGTAAAATCTTTTCTTCTGCAGTCATAATCAATTAGTTACAAATAAATAGATAAGGTTACAAATTTACGGATTTTATCCGGATTAAAGTTGTTAAAACATCAGTAAAATCAACCTATTTATTAACAATTTGGTGGTAGTTTCTTAAGGGGTGATGGGTTTGGTAGTCCGACGAGCGTCCCGTCGGTTCCTGCCTTTAAAAAGATAATTTAACCCCGGCCATAATAAGGATGCCCTGGACGGGATATTCCTGCCAGCGCTGGTAATGCTGGTTCAGGATGTTATTGATATCGAGCCAGGCCGTGAGCATATGGCTGATCTCATATTCGGCGCCGGCGCCTAAATCGAGTGCGCCGTTGAGCTTTTCCGAAGCGGTTTCGCCGGATGCGTAAACCGGGGCATATTTTGAGCCCAGGGCCAGCAAAGAAAGCTTTGCCGTATATCTTTCCAGGAAAGTGTACGATGCATCCAGATCCACTTCATAATCAGGCAGGTGCCATGCTTTCAATTCATTCTCAGGTTTATAATAATAGTAAGCCGCATTCATCCGTGCCGAAAACCGGCCTGTTTTAACATAGCCCAGTCCAGCCTGGATCTTCACCCGGTTCAGGTCGTCGTAAATGACTTTAAACCTGTTTTCGGGCACCAGGGCTGTATCGGTGACGAACAGGGCCATATCGTTGATGTAAGAATAGGCGGCCGATACATGGAAATTGATGCCGGCGGCATTGCCGGTGATCCCGCCGCCAATGGAGAACTGCTCGTCCGTAAAAGAAACCTGCGGGTTCGAGATGATAAATGGGTTGATGCCGGCCAGGTTCCGGTAAGAATTGATCGTTCGTTCCCCCGAAATTTCGGCATACGCGCTGAGTTGCGAAGGGATGACGATGACCTCGGCCTTCAGGAGCGGGAATACGTCGATCCCAACCGATGAACCGCCCGGTGAATCGGTAGCCGCCAGGCTTACATCAATGCCGGCCATAAAGCGGTATTGGCCAAAATGCAACCGGTAAACCGGTTTGAATTGCATAAAGAAAGGGGAAGAGGAGGAGATGGAGTCTCTGAAATTCAGAAAATCCAGCCCGAAATCCAGTGCCACTGCATGGTTGAAGTCGCTACGGCCTGCTTTGAAGGATTTATCAAAGCGGGTTTTAAATCCCACTTCGGTTTCGCGCGAGCCGTAAAGGTCGGTGAAATGATCAACTCCCAGCCGGATCGAATGGTTCAGTTTGTCGTTCTCCCGGTAATTGCTGCTGAATTCGATACCGGCATCCAGATGCTGGAACCGCTGCCGGATATTCTCCTTTGTGAACTCGAACGCCGGAAAACTGTCGGGCTGGAAACCGTAGAAATGGACGACATCCCTGTCGTATCCCGCCTCCAGTGACAGGGTGTGCGATTTAAAGAATGTCTTTCCAAAAATATCAATCAGGTTGTGACTGTAAGCGCTGACGGGGTAACCTTTGATCTTTCCCTGCGACGAATGGTGTTTGAGCCGTGCGCCGAAAAGCAATTTTTCGGATTGCAGCGAGGTAGCCATAAAATCGAGGTATGGGGTATAGTAATTACCAATGCCGATTTTTGCAAAATTGCGATATAGCTGAGGTTTGTCGCCCTGGCCGTATTTGATCGCTTCCAGCGGCTGCGGGTCGATATGAACAGGATAAGGCCGGTCGGTATAGGAAAAGCTGAATTTAGCCGTATCGTTATCTTCCGGTTTTATTTCGGGTTTGAAAGAAATCTTGGTTGCATCGCCAATCGATGGGATGTAAGGTGCGATGATCGTCACCTCTTCATTCTTTCCCTGCCCTGAAGCCAGTGGCATACCGGCAGCCAGCATGATGACCGCCAGTACCGGCAGCAGAATTGCTCTTAATATTATGATCCGCGTCATAGTTTCTAATTCTATTATCGGGGAAAGTTATTCTTTGATTTCGAGGGATTTGAGTTTTTCTCTGGCGATTTCGCCCAGTTCCGGACCCTGGTAGTTATCGATGATGCTCTGCAAGGTTTGCCGGGCCTGGAAAACATTACCGCTTTTGGTAAAAACATCGGCCAGGAGGATAAATCCGCGTGCTACCCAGTAATCGTAGGCAGTATAGTTTTCCGACAGGGCATAAACGAGTGTTTCTGCATCCTGTAACCGGTCTGAATTAAAGGCGATCTCGGCCAGGTGATAGCTGGCTTCGGCGCCATATTCCGTACCTGTCATTTTGCTGAGGATCACCAGCTCGCTTTCGGCGGCCTGGATATTACCCTGTGCGAGATAACCTTTGGTGAGGATATAGCGGGCTTCGCCCGTGAGTTCGGGTGTTGCCGTACCCGTAGCCATAATTTTCTGAGCGGCCAGGGCTGCAGCGGGATAATTTCCGAGTTTGAAATGGCAACGCATCTGACCTGTGATGGCTGCCGCTACATTATCGGGATCTCCGGCATCGGTCTCCAATTGCTCGAAGAGCGGTAGGGCAGCCCCGTAATTGCCCAGCGTAAATTCCATTGAGGAAGCTGTGGCCAGGGCCGGTTCGGTGAACTGCGACCGCGGTCCCTGTCCCACCTCTTTAAACCGGGCCAACGCCGGATCAAGCTGGTTAGACTTCAGGAAGCACTGGGCCTGGTAAAACTTTGCATGAGTGGTATACATCCCTGCTGCAAAGCTGTCGAGGTATTTTTTAAAGGACGCGATAGCCTGGTCGCATCGTCCCTGCATATAAAAATTCTCGGCTACAGCGTAGCTGAGCGAATCTTCTTCGGAAGAACTGACCTCGGCAAAAGTCAGGCTGCGGGCATAGGCGTAATACTGGTCGACGTCGCCGGTCTCCACATAGATGTTTTTCAGTGCCGCCAGTGCTTCCTGTGATTCCTGCGTACCGGGATACTTCTCCACGACATTTTTGAATGAGCGGATCGCCTGGCTGTAATCGTTGTTGTTAAAGTAGATGAAACCTTTCCGCAGCGAAGCCTGGATCGCTTTGGCGCTGGTGGGGTAGGCCTGGATCAGTTTATCGAAAAAAGTCAGTGCCTGGCTTTCCTGGTTAATAAGGATATAAGACATCGCTGTTTCAAAGATCGCATCGTCGTGGTAAGAGGATTTAGGGTAATTATTGATCAGAATCTTGAGGACGTCGATCTTCCGGTTGAAATCCCCTTTTGCGCCTTCTGCAAGAGCTTTGTGATACAGGGCATAATCGAGTGCGGCGTCTTTGGCCAGGATGACCTTATCGTAATAAGTGATGGCTTCAGGGTATTTTTTACTGATGAAATAAGCGTCGCCCAGCCTGAGATAAGCATCGGCAGTGAGTTTGCCATCTTCTTCGTCCGGTGTATCCAGGTATTTTTTAAACTGAGTGATGGCGTCGTCATATTCCTGGCTGTTAAAATAGACATAACCCAGGTTGTAAACCGCACGGGAGTATAGCCCGGACTGTTTAGCCTTTTTGGCACCCAGAAAATCAAAGTAATATTTTTTTGCAGAAGGGTAGTTGCCTTTCTTATAGAAGATCTCTCCGATCCAGAATAGAGATTCGGTTTTTATTGTTTCATCTTTTTTGATGGCGGCGGCCTTCTGAAAAAGATCGAGTGCACCGTCGGGATCGCCTGCATTGGTCAGTTCAATGGCGCGGTAAAAGAGGATCTTCTGGTAGGCGGCCTGGAGCTTTTCATTTTTTTCACCGATCGATTCAATGGAAGCCAGCGCCTGTTTATAGTTCCGGGACGTGAGATACAGGCGGGTCAGATAATCGTATGCTTCGTCGGCCCGTGTTGAGCCGGGATTATCCCGCAGGTAATTCTCAAGCAGTGCGATCGATTCGTTATAGGGATTGAACGGAGACTCAAAGCCGATCTTGATATAATTAAAGAGGGCTTCTTCGGCGAGTTCTTTGTTGATCCCGATTTTGTAGGAGGCCAGGAAAGCTCCGGCTGCATATTTTTTCTGCCCCGATTCATTGTAGCAGATTCCCAGGTAGTAGCCGGCATTCTGAGAAAGCTCATCGCTTTCGCGAACGGCTTGCTGGAAATGGTTGACGGCTGTTTTATAATCGCCTGATTTATAGTTCACAAATCCGGCCAGGTAGTGATCCTCCCGGCTAAGGGAGCGGCGGTTGGCCTCTTCATATATTTCAAAGTATTCGGCCGCTTTTTCAAAATCGTTCCTGTTGAAGTAAGCATTTCCGGTCAGGCGGGCAATCTCGGGTTTATTGATATTTCCTTCGGAGGTGATCAGTGCCGGCCCGGTGGCGATGACCTGGTCGTAGTCGCCCAGGTAGTGATAAACCTGGAGTTTATACAGCGGGGCGATTTTCGCATACCGGGGATCATCTTCAATTCCGGAAAAACCTATCAGGGCCTCCTGGTAATTTCCCTGGATATAGTCGATATGTGCGATATAATACAATGCCTGGTTGAAGTAGGCCGACTTCGGATTTTTCACGCGCTGGAAATAGGTTTTGGCGCTGGCGGGTTCATTCAGTTTCAGGTTAGCATAACCGATCATGAAGTTCATTTCATCGCGGGCGGTTTTGCTCAGCCCGGTGAGGTCGGCTTTCTGAAAAGCTTTGATGGCATCTTTGAATTTATTGTCGTAGAAAAAGCTTCGCCCGAGGTAGAGGCCGGCTTCTCCGGCGAGTGCATTTTCCGGATTTTTATCGATGAACCGGTCGATCCGGGCAGCGGCGTCGTTGTGGGTCAGTTCGGCGGCGGTGACAGCCTGCCGGTATTCGGCAAAAGCCATCAGATCCGGGTCCTGGCCCGCATAGTTTCCGGCAATCTGTTCATAAATCCGGCGTGCAGCACCCAGGTTTCCTTTCCGGAACAAATCGTCGGCGAGGCGATATTCTGAAGCGGGTTGACGGGAAGCTGCGTTTTCCTGTGGAAATGCAGGGGTCATGGCGGTGATGGCCACCACGGTCAAACAAAAGTTCCTCAGCAGGTTACTGTGCATTTTATTTAAAAATTCAAGGGACTCAAAGGTAGAAAAGCGACCGATAGGGAGAGGCTTAAGGCGATTAACTTATTAACAAACGATTTTTAATTGAACGGCTATTACGGGCAATTATTGTATAAAGAAAGGGGGCCGTTAAGGCCCCCTGTCAATGTCTGGCCGGCCGTCCTGTAAGCAGGATTCTGTGTCGTGCAACGGTTGCACGATCTCTGCCATTTATCTGGGCCGGACGTCACCGCCCGGCTCTGGCAGCCTACCCGTTCCGATTCCATCGTTGCCTCCGGATTCACGCGGGCAGCGTGATGAGCACCGAAGCTGCCGAAGGCAGCGAAGGCGCTGATCGGAACATATTTGGCCTTGCAACCCGTAAGGTTTACCCGTATGCCATGTCACCACAGCATACCGTGGGCTCTTACCCCACATTTTCACCCTTATCCCGATCAGATCGGGACGGTTATTTTCTGTGGCACTTGCTGTAAATCCCCGCGTAAGCGTGGATCTCCTTCCCGTTAGGAAGTACGGCGCCCTGTGTTGTCCCGACTTTCCTCCCCCGCCAATGGCGGAAGCGGCAGAGCAGACCGCCGGCCGGCGCAAAGATACAACATTTTAGCGGGTTGGTGCACCGACGACTAAAGCTGTCGGTTATGTTGGATTCACTTCCGACGACTAAAGCCGTCGGTTATGTTGGATTCACTTCCGACGACTAAAGCCGTCGGTTAAAGAGAAGTGCAATAATTAGTTACTTTTGCGACGAATTTTGATTTGAAATTAGTATAACTCAATATCGATGAGGGATCTGAGTGTAGGTAACGAACGTGGCATCATCTTCCGTTTTGCTTTACCTATGCTGATCGGGAATGTTTTTCAACAGTTGTACACGCTGATCAACAGCATCATCGTCGGGCAGTTCGTGGGGAAAGAGGCCCTGGCTGCCGTCGGCGCTTCATTTCCGATGATCTTCACCCTCATATCCCTGGTGATCGGCATAGCCATCGGGGCAACGATCATCATCAGCCAGTATTTCGGGGCCAAAGACATGCGGAATGTCCTCCGGGCTATCGATACCTTGTTGGTCTTTACCCTCCTCGCTTCTGTCGTGGTCACCATTACGGGTATTTTGATCAGCAAGCCGATTTTCCGGCTGATTGAGCTTCCCGAAGAGGTCTTTCCGCTGGCCGTTTCGTACTTCAATATTTACATGCTGGGACTGGTTTTCGCTTTTGGTTTCAACAGTATCGCCGCGATCCTGAGGGGCATGGGCGATTCTAAAACACCTTTGTATTTCCTGGTGATCTCCACGCTTCTGAATATCGGGCTTGACCTGCTGTTTGTGCTGGGGTTCGGATGGGGCGTCAAAGGGGTGGCCTGGGCTACGAATATCTCGCAGGCTGTGGCGCTGCTTTTTGCTATTCTGTACCTTAACCGGACCCATGATATTTTCAAAGTCCGATGGCGCAAGCCCGACTTCGACCGGGCTATACTCAATAAAAGCCTGAGGATCGGTTTTCCGGTGGGGTTTCAGCAGGCTTTCGTGGCATTGAGCATGCTGGCCATGTACTGGCTGGTCAACCGTTTCGGCACAGATGTCGCAGCGGCATTCAGCGTGGCTTTCCGGATCGATTCCTTTGCCTCCATGCCGGCTATGAACTTCGCCATGGCGCTGTCGGCCTTTGTTGGCCAGAACCTGGGAGCGAGGAAACCGGAGCGGGTGAAACGCGGGCTGGTTGCTACATTCTACATGACAGCAATTATTTCGGTTACCATCTCGTTGGTGGGAATATTTTTTGCCGGGCCATTGATGCGGTTATTCACTACAGACGCGGCCGTCGTTGAGGTAGGGAAGGATTACCTTCAGATCGTGACCGGATTCTATATTGTCTTCTCTTCGATGTTTGTGGTGGGTGGCGTAATGCGCGGCGCCGGCGACACCTTCATCCCCATGCTGATCACTTTCTTTGCCTTGTGGGTTGTCCGTATTCCCGTGGGATATTTCTTGTCGGAGAAGATGGGATACCACGGCATATGGTGGTGCATTCCGATAGCCTGGGTGGTGGGGCTGGGGCTTTCGTTTGCCTATTATTCCACCGGGAGGTGGCGAAAAAAAGTGGTTTTGTTAGTATAATAATTTTTTATGGACTTGCTTTTCCCTCCGGAATAACGTATCTTTAATGCGTCAATTTATCCCCCCGCATTATTAACCAGTTATTCTGAAACGCATGAAAAGAATTTTTTTTAAAACCAGAGCCATAGCAGGATTGCTTATGGTGTTATTTTTTATTAAAACCCTTATCGTGAACTCCCAGTCGATTGAGATTTACCAAACCTTCATATCAGATGCTGAAATACAGCCTTTCACGCCCGAAGACACAATTTATGGCATAACCGTCAGCGGTTTGGTGAATCTGAAAAGTGATACCAGTTTGGTCAGGATAATCCTATCAGATATAAACGGTACTAAATGGATGATTCATGAATCCTATCCGTTGATCGCCAGTATTAAAGAATTTAACATGGAAAACGATTGTGACGAGACTTGTTATCTCGATGAAACGCTTCCTGTTTCGATCACCATTCAAATAATTGATGCTGAACTATATATTTCGACGTTTAGTTTAAGCACCATCCCGAGTGAAAACCCTTCCCTGCTTCAATATCAGGCAAAAAGAAGTAAAGACCTGGAAAAAGTTCAGCAAATGAATATCAATATACAAGCAACGGGATGGAATTGGACTGCTGATACTACCAACCTTGTAAAGATGTTTTATAAAGAAAAGATTAAAAATTTTGATGAAAAGTTCAACCTTTTAGGTTTAGAATTTTACTCTGGCGGGATTTATAAATCGATTAGGCACACAAGCATTCCAAAATACACCGATTATACTATCATTCCATCGTTTGACTGGCGTCAAAAACACAATGCTCACCTTTCTTCATCTCCATATTATGGTGGTGATAATCAGTATTCTACAAATGGATGGATTACATTAATAAAAAATCAGAACAGTTGTGGATCTTGTTCGGCATTTGCCGGAGTGGCTTCACTGGAAGCAGCTATTAATCTTTATGCAAATTACCAGTTTGATTTAATTGAAGATACCAAATTCTCGGAAAGACATGCATTTAATTGCAGTGACTATGATCAAAATAATGTTGGTTGCGATTGTGATAAGGGTAAAAGCAGGGCAACGATTCTTAATTTTTTTAAAGAATCAGGAGTTGTTGATTCTATGTGTTATCCATACGATCAAACTTCGCCATTTTGTGAAGGAATAGGTTCTACTTGTGAACAAATTGCTCAGCATTTGTGCGACACACCCTCCATGACAGCTCAAATATGTGCATATAAGAAATATGATTTGATTCAAGGCGATTCAAATCAAAGGGTGGCATTTCTAAAATCAAAATTAATAATGGAAGGCCCCTTGACAATCCAGCTTAATCATTGGTTACAAAATGACACATTCAATCATTCCGTATCTTTAATTGGCTTTGAAACCCTGAACGATACGCTATACTGGATTTTTAAGAACAGTTGGGGGACAACCTTTGGTAACAATGGATATGGGAAAGAATCCTTCTGGATAGGTTCCAATGCACCACCCAACACTCCATATATCGCAAGTTCAGTATATGCTTTTAACTATGATGATACGTGCACAGCACCCATCTCTGTAATCTGTCATCGGGATTGTGTCACACCAAATTTTACCTATTATGTCCATGATTATGACCGGGATAAAGATGGATATTATAACTGGGGAATAGGTCAAAGACCAGACAATTATTCGTGCAGCCAGGAAGAAGACAGCAATGATGATGATAACAGGATTGGGCCTTATGATGATGATTATTCGGGCTTGGCTGTCATGCCTGAAATAAGGGTACAACAAGGCACCAGTCAGTGGGGAGCGGCGTTTGAAAGTGGCGCGATTATTAATATCAGCGTTGATACACTGTATGATTCAACTTTTGTTTACCAGATCGGTAACCCAGGAACAGCAAAGCTAAATCTGGTTCAGTACCAATTATCGGACAGCGGCGTTGTTACCATCGATTATCAGTACCCTGAAGGACAGTTTAGTCCTGTTGACTTGCCTCATAAATTTGTTTGCATGAGCGACACATCAACTTTCAAAATCAAAATGTTTCAGGGGGCTCAACCTGGTGCGCTTGCTCATGTGCATATTTATCTCGATGAACCCGATATGGATTCTATCTTTGAGTTCACGATGGTCTATAATGGCTGTGAAACGTCTTCCGGGTACGATTCCATCACCACTGAAACTGAATGGAGTGATTCCTGCCGTGCGCAATGCAGAGACCTTCACATTTTAAGAAATGGTGAGCTGACCGTAAAAGGAATGGTAAGGCTTAGCCCTGAAGCGGATATTATCGTTGAACCGGGAGGAAAGCTTATCGTCGATGGCGGTTGCCTGACCCGGGCCTGTAATAATCAATTATGGAAAGGCATCCAGGTCTGGGGCGACAGTTCCCTTTCGCAATATCCCGATACGAACCAGGGGTTTGTCAGTGTGGTCAACGGCGGGCAAATTGAATATGCCCGGGGTGGCATCTTCGCCGGGCGTGCGGATGACGGTGATACGCTTTTCGCATACTCAGGCGGCACGATCTATGCCGAAAAAGCCGTTTTTCTGAATAATTTAATTGATATTGAATTTCTTCCCTTTATCAACAGGAACCCGGGCAACCAGGAGATGGAGAATCTGAGCCATTTCAGGGATTGTATTTTCAGAACATACGATCCGGATGGCCTCATCGAAAAAGTAAGGGCACATGCCATCCTGGATGGGGTAAACGGGGTGGATTTTTACACAAGCACATTCGCCCTGGAAGAAATCCAGGGCAATCCGTTTGATACCGATGATAAAGGGATCGGGATATGGGCGACGGACGCGGAGTTTAACGTCAGGGGCATGTGCGATACGAACACCATTCCTTGTATTCGCTACGATTCGTGCTATTTTAAAAACCTGCGCTATGGGATTAAGGCCACCAATTCGGGAGGAAACAACTATGTGTGGGTGACCGAGACGGTCTTCGACAACAACATCGCTGGAATCTATTTATCGGGTTATCACCAGCCTTCAGTTTACTCATCACGCTTTTACACCTGCACGGAACAGGAGCCTCCCGAAGATTTGGATAACGCATTCCTTGGTGGCCTTTACCTTGAGGGTTCTACCGGGTACCAGGTGGAAGAGAACTATTTTGCAGGGCCCCTGGCCACGATGCCCGACAGCGGTTCGATTGCCACGATTGGCATTTATATCAAGGATTCCGGCGACGATGAAAACGAGGTCTATAACAACTATTTCACAGGGCTGGATGCAGGCATTATCGCGGAAGGGGTGAACCGGGGCGACAAAACCGGCCTTTGCCTGAAATGCAACGATTACCGCACCTGCCTCAACGATATGCTGGTGATCGAAGGTGACAGCAACAGCAGGTACCTCGGGATCAAAGAAAGCCAGGGCGCAGACGATACGTTAAGCCTGGCGCTGGCAGGGAATACATTTACACCGGATGTCCAGGGACTGCAAGCGGTAGACAATGGCGGAAATGAAAAATACTTCTGGAGTTATTTTAATGATGCGGAGCATTTTAGTTATTATCATCATGGTTATGACCCTGATATTGTAACATATCCTTGGGATTCAATTAATTATACAAAATATACAATCACGTTACATAATCAATTAATTGAATATGAGAAAGAAGAAGCCTGTCCTTCAGGTATCAGCCTTCCAGAATTAAAAACATATGAGGATCCCTGGCTGGCAAAATATGAAGCTGAAATTCAATCATCCTTCCTCGAAAATGAACTTGATAGTTTGCTCGATGGAGGAGACACGGAAGGATTGGATTTTGAAATTATAACCAGCATGCCTGATGAAGCGCTCGAACTTCACGATCAATTACTTTCAGATTCACCCTATTTGTCCGATACTATTCTGAAACAGGCTATTTATAAAGAATATGTCCTTCCAAATGCCATGATTCGTGATATACTCACCGCAAATCCTCAATCAGCCAAATCGGGTGAAATCATGGAGGCAGTGGATTATCGTTACGATCCTATGCCGGATTACATGATGGCGGAAATTATGCAGGGGATGGGTCAGATCAGTGCTCTGGAGAGCCTTGAATCAAAGATCGGGTACTGGCAACAGTACCGAACGAGCGCTATTAACTGGATTATCAGGGGATACCTTACAGATTCTTCTTTGGTTGGAAGGCAGGATAGTATTATAGTTCTTTATCAGGACGAATCAAGCCTTCAATCAAAATACCGGCTTGCCTTTGCGTACTGGGAAAATAACCAGGAAGAACAAGCCTTAAATACATTATCAGAAATTTCTTTAGATTTTGAATTGTCATCCCGGGAACAGGAAATCCACCAGCAATATCTTGACTATTTCGATATACTTCAAACCTTGAAGGACAGCAATTTAAATGTCCGGCTACTTGATTCAACAAGCGTACAGAACCTGATCAATATTATGAATGCTCATCTTCCGCTAATAGGTGCCTATGCAAGAAGTCTGCTTATTAAAGGAAGACATATAAATTATACCGAATCTGTTTCATTTCCTTTACAGATAAAATCTTATCCGGCATATTATTATCTTAATCCAGCTAAAATTAATTTGCCCGAACAAGACAAATTGGTTCTTTTCCCGAATCCTTGTGGAGATTATGTTATTGTGTATTATTCTACAATTGAGGAAGATAGGACAGGTATTGTAAGATTATGTAATATTCAGAGTATTGTATTAAAAAGAATTCAATTGAATTCTTTACGAAATCAACACCTTATCAACTTATCAGAGTATCCTGATGGAATCTATATTATTCAATTGCTTTTAGATGACCGGAGTATATCTTCAAGACTTTTAATCAAAGGTAGAAAATGATAAATAGTTCAATTTCTGACTGTTGTCATATTATTGAATTATTTAAATCTATTCTATTCATTTGGTCTAATATTCGATAGTGTATGAAGAAATATTCGGGAGTCTGCAAAATTATTTTATCTGGAATATTGTTAGAAGCTAGTCTCTTTAATCAAGCTCAAATATGGCCAAGAATATATGGTGACAACATAAGTGCCTATGGAAAGGATTTGGTCGAAAGTTACGACAAAGGATATAATATTTGTGGTTGCATTATGAAAAATGCAAGTCAATTTAAATACGGGTGGATAATTAAAACGGATATCAATGGGAATATACTCTGGAATAAAAAGTATGGTGATTATCAAGTTGAAAACCTATTCTGGGATTTTGATAGAACTGAAGACGGAGGAATCATTATAGCAGGCGCAACCGGACAATATGATTCTCAAAGAGATCCATTATTTGTTAAACTTGATCCCTGTGGTGAAATTGAATGGTGTAAAATTTTCCTGTCAAATCAAGATAATTATGCATCAGCAATAATTAAGCTAAATTCAGATGGGTACTTGGGTATGCTAACATATTATGGAGGAGATGCACAGAATATCCGAATCAGCCTGGTTAAAATGGATGCAACTGGAGAACCGATATGGATAAAGCATCTTGCACAACAGGATTCTGTCGCAAATGAAGAAGGATTTTTCCTATACTCAACTCCCGACAGCAATTATCTGGTTTCAGGAGTCTGTTTTAGCCCTTCGATAAAACCATACTTTATCAAAACAGATACTTCGGGAGAAGAATTATGGACGATAAAATGGCCCGCCGGAACAGGGGGATATGCCAGTCAGTGCGCCTTCCCTGACAATAACTATATCTATAACGCTTCGCATTTAAGATTTGGCGACTACCCTAAGGTTCCCTATTTACTAAAATTTAATGAATCAGGAGAAACAATAGACCAATACCCATTAATGGGAGATACGATTATATCTGGTGGGGCAACTTCTTTATTATTATACAATGATTCCATTTTGTTTACCGGCACAACATGGACTGTTGATCCATGGTTATTTGAAGGATATAGCGATATATTAAAAACAGATACTTTAGGTAATGTTCAATGTATGAGAAGATTGATTAACGAACATCATCCACCTACCAGTATAATAAAATCAACAGACCAAAAAATTATAGTTTTGGGCTACTATTATCCCGACGGCAACTGGGACATCTATATGTGGAAAATGAATCAAAATTTAGCAGATGATACCCTCTACACCCAGCCACTCACCTACGACAGCCTGTGCCCGTATGAGATCCAGTCGGATACGCTAGAGTTAGATTGCGGGTTGTTCGTCAATATCGATGAAATCCCCACCAAAGAAGAATATGAATCATCGATAAAAATTTCGCCGAACCCGGCAAGAGATTGGGTTGTGCTTACATTGCCGGATGTTGTCGCTGCGGGGAAAGTGGAAATAACTGTGTATGATGTGTTTGGAAGGGAGGTGGAGATGGGGAGACAAGGAGAGTTACCAGTGAACCGGATGCTTGTTTTGGATGTGTCGGGTTATCCGCCGGGGATGTATGTGGTGGTAGTGACGGACCGGGAAGGCCGGAGATATTCCGGGAAACTTGTGGTTAATATTTAATTATCAACATTTAATTTTTTTCTTTGCATTATGAACCCACGTTCATTATCTTTGTCGAAAATTACAGCCATGAAAGCGTCGATCCTTATCAAAGTATTCCTGGTTCTTCCCCTGATCTTCCTGTTTGATTATGTAATTATGGTCATCCTGGGGTGTTCGACCTGCCTATTCGGTTTTGGAAAGGATTTTTACTGCAGTACATACTGTTTATTAGGCAAGATTATCCTGGTATTATCGGCCGCATTTTTCATTTATTTGATCTATCCGGATATTAAAAAACTATTTAAACGATCGTCAGATGCCCAGGCCACCGAGAAGCCGTAAACTTGCAAATCCGCCGCTGATGGCAGGATTTAAGCCGTTCGGGATGCCGCTGTGCGAGTCCCGTTCGGTCAAGCTTCAGTTTGATGAGTACGAGAGTTTTCATCTCGTCAACTATAAAAATTTGCAACAGGATCAAGCAGCCGGGCAGATGGGTGTGTCGAGGCCCACTTTTACCCGGATATACAACAGGGCTTTGAAAAAAATCGCCAAGGCTTTTGCCGAGTGTTCTTCTATTGCGATAGAAGGGGGGAATGTCGAATTTAACAAACACTGGTACAAATGCAGAAAATGTTTCAAGCTGATCGACGGACTGGAGAATCATACGAAATGTAAGAATTGTCCATCTTTCAATGAAGACGAGCTGATCATGCTTGAAGAGATCAATCAATCTATTTATTAATCAAGAATTATAAAAAAATGGAGAATGTAAATCAAAAAGAAGTCATTCCGATGCCGCGCATCGGTGATGCAGCGCCTTCTTTCAAGGCGGTTACCACACAGGGAACTATCAATTTTCCTGAAGATTATAAAGGGAACTGGGTTATTTTGTTCAGCCATCCGGCAGATTTTACCCCGGTATGTACTTCTGAGTTTATGACGTTTGCCACGATGGAGAAGCAATTTGCCGAAGCCAACTGTAAACTGGTAGGTTTGTCGGTCGACGGCCTTTACAGCCACATCGCCTGGTTGCGCACGATCAAAGAAAAGATCGAGTACAAAGGGATGAAAAACGTCGAGGTGATGTTTCCGCTGATCGAAGACATTACCATGGAAGTAGCCATGAAATACGGTATGATCCAGCCGGGAGAGAGCAATACCAAAGCGGTGCGGGCGGTATTTTTCGTTGATCCCAAAGGGATCATCCGGGCCATTATTTACTACCCGCTGAGCCTGGGCCGCAACTTCGACGAGCTGTACCGGGCTTTGGTCGCCATGCAGGCTGCCGATGCTTTCTCGATCGCTACTCCGGCCGACTGGCGCCCGGGCGACGAGGTGATCGTTCCGCCGGCAGGAAGCTGTGGCGTTGCGAAAGACAGAATGGAAGGCAAAGAGGAGATGAAATGTTACGACTGGTTCTTCTGCACCAGGAAGATCAGCAAGGAAGAGGTTGAAAAAGCTATCCTGAAAATTTCCTAGAAAATGCCACACCTGAATCACACCGGGCCTGAAGGTAAAGGACCCAAGACCGGGAGGAAACTGGGCCTTTGCCATAAAAATGAAAAAGAAAGCGAAGCGATGGGAACGATGGGTGAAGGGATGGGGCTTCGCAGGCATTCAGATGGTGGGAAAGGAAAAGGCAGAAGAAAAAAGTATGATCAAAATAATGATTGATGATGAAAATAGCTGTTCCTGTAAACAGAAACGGAGAGGTTGACGGACATTTCGGACACTGTGAATATTATAGTATTTACACTATCTCTTCAAATGGTGAAATAGGGCTTCCGGAGATCATTGAATCGGTCGACGGATGCGGTTGCAAGTCGAATATCGCATCGGTCCTCGCCGCCAAAGGAGTGAAGGTGATGCTGGCCGGCGGCATCGGAGGCGGTGCGGTGAATGTGTTGAACAGTGAAGGGATAGAAGTGGTCAGGGGTTGTTCCGGCCCCTCTTCGGAGCTGGTGAAAATGTTTGCGGCAGGTAAAATCTCCGACAGCGGGGAAACCTGTACGCATCACCACCATCATGAATAGTATTCCCTCTTGTGGATCAGTGAATAAGCCCTCTTTTCCAGGGAGGGCTTCATGACCATTTCAACCGTCGTCCTGACCAGTTCACCATCCGGGCTGAAAAACCGCCACAACTCATGGTTTAGGTCACCGTGGAGATCGGTCTCTTTCTGGTAGGTCACACGGCCTTTATCGTCATACTCAAATTCGGTCGTGTTCTTCCGCTGGCGGTTTTCTTCCGTCAGCCGGAAGACCCTGCCGTTCTCATCTTCTTCATAAATATTCCTCTCTACCAGCTCATTATCAGAATTATAACGAAGCTCTTCCACCATGTGGCCGTGAACTGAATAATTCTGAACCAGGGTATAAGGCTCATCATCTTCATCCGACCAGGTAGTTCGGCTTGACAGTTTTCCCGCTTCAAATTTGTCTTCCTGGCTGAAAATCAATTCGTCTTCATCGTCATAACGCTCCAGCTTAACAACATCTTCCCCATCATAAAAATACCTTTCCGAATAATCGGGTTCATCTTCATCATCTTTAACTTTCATGCCGGTCAAACGCCCTTCATCATCATAAAAATATTCATTCAGATCGTAAGAACCGTCGAGATAATGGGTGATCTCTTTCTGAAGACGGCCATCCGGAAAGTAATGCGCCTCCTTTCTTTCCAGGATATCATCATATTCATCAAAGACGCGTGTTTCGGTCAAATTTCCCTTCTCATCATAATCCATAAGGATCTTATCGGCCAAAGCCCCGTCGCGCGTGTAGGTGATTTCCATCAACAGGTTGCCGTGAATGTCGTATTCCCGGTGTGTATGGATGTTTTCAAATTCCTGATCCACATCTATCTCTTCGCCGGGGATATGATCGATACGATAAACGGTTTCGTTTTTTATTTTGTTACTCATTGCCTGATATCTTCATTTGGTAAACTCAATCCGTGATTTCCGCCAAAATTGGTTATTTTTGCCCTAATCACCAAAAAGTTTATCAACCCTTTATTCACCGTAAAAAAGAATTTTATGAAGAAGTTGTTAATTATTAGTGTCGGTATGATGTTTTTAACGATGATCTCGTGCCAGCAACAGCCAAAGTTTACTTATCCGGTCACGGCCAAAGTTGACCAGACAGATGATTATTTCGGAACAACGGTGACTGATCCATACCGTTGGCTGGAGGATGACAACTCGGCAGAAACAGCAGAATGGGTCAAAGCCCAGAATGCGGTTACTTTTGGATATCTTGAGCAAATCCCTTACCGGCAGAAGATCCAGGACCGGCTGACAAAGATATGGGATTACCCGAAAGTTACGGCGCCTTACAAAGAGGGCGGCCGGTTTTATTATTCAAAAAACAACGGCCTTCAGAACCAGTTTGTCGTTTTTTCAAAGGATGCCCTTGACGGCGAAGAGAGAATGGTGCTCGATCCGAATACTTTCTCCGAAGACGGAACAGTTTCCCTGTCGACGTTCTCCCCGTCGGATGACGGAAAATACATCGGGTACGGCATTTCTCGCGGAGGTTCCGACTGGAGTGAATATTTCGTGATGAATGCCGGCGACCTCACCAAACTCGACGACCATTTAAAATGGATCAAGTTCTCCGGAATTTCGTGGTATGGCGACGGATTTTTCTACAGCCGCTACCCGGAACCGGCCAAAGGCGATGAGCTGAAGGGGATGAATGAGAACAGCAAAGTCTATTACCACAAGGTCGGCGATCCGCAGGAAAAGGATGAACTGGTTTATGAAGATCCGGCCCATCCGAACTGGGGTTTTTCGGCCTATGCCACGGAAGACAAAGAGGTACTGATCCTTACCACCAATGAATCGACCAAAGGGAACAAGCTGGCTTTCCGCAGAATGGCTGATAAAAACAAAGCCTTTACTTCGCTGGTCGACTATTTCCAGTACGATTATTATCCCATTCAGCATATTAAAGGTGTTTTATATGTGATGACGGATGAAGGAGCGCCGAAGTACAGGCTGATCGCCATCGACCTGAACAATCCCGCAAAGGAAAACTGGAAAGTGGTCATCCCTGAAAAAGAGGAAGTTCTGACCAGTATTTCCATGGTCGGCAATAAGATCGTTGCCACTTACATGAAAGATGCCCATGATGTGGTGCAGTTCTTTGATGTTGAAGGAAATTACCTTTACGACCTGGAGATGCCGATCCTGGGATCGATCGGTGGCTTCTCGGGTAAGATGACCGATACGTTCACTTTCTACACGGTCACCAGCTTTACTACTCCAGCCACGATTTTCAAATACGACCTGGAGAATAATGTTTCTGAAGAATACAACCGTTCGGCCATTGATTTTGATCCGAATCTTTATGAGACCAGGCAAGTTTTTTATACCTCCAAGGATGGCACCAAAGTTCCCATGTTCATCGTTCACAAGAAGGGGATAAAGCTGGATGGAAATAACCCGGCATTGCTTTACGGGTATGGCGGGTTCAATGTCAGCCTTACGCCTTCATTCAGCATGAGCCGGCTGATCCTGCTGGAGAACGGCTTTGTGTTTGCCATGGCCAACCTGCGCGGTGGCGGCGAATACGGTGAAGAATGGCACCAGGGCGGCACAAAAATGAATAAGCAGAACGTATTCGACGACTTCATCGCTGCGGCGGAATACCTGGTAGCCAACAAGTACACTTCGCCAAAGAGGCTGGCGATCCAGGGCGGTTCCAACGGCGGGCTGCTGGTCGGCGCCGTGATCAACCAGCGTCCCGACCTGTTCGGTGTAGCGCTTCCGGCCGTCGGTGTGATGGATATGCTTCGTTACCATAAGTTCACCATCGGCAAATACTGGGCAGTGGATTACGGTACGAGCGAAGACAGCAAAGAGATGTTCGATTACCTGCGCAAATATTCACCGTTGCATTCGATCCGGAACGATGTGGAATACCCGGCGGTGCTTGTCACTACCGCCGATCACGACGACCGGGTGGTACCGGCCCATTCCTTCAAATACATTGCCACGCTGCAGGAGAATTACCTGGGCAGGAACCCGGTGATGATCCGCATCGAGACCAAAGCCGGCCACGGCGGCGGCAAACCGACGGCGATGATCATCGAGGAATATGCTGATCTCTGGGCGTTTGTGATGAAAAACCTGGGCGTTACGCCGAAATATTAGCAGGGAAAAGGGAAAAGCGAAAAGGGAAAAAGTCTGATATTTCAAATTGATGGCCTGATATTAGTTCGTGCTCCAACGACTAAAACCGTTGGTTCCTATGGTTTTATGAAAATGGGAACCGACGGCTTCAGTCGTCGGACTACCAATTAAATGCAAATATTTGTATTTTTGAGACAGTCACTGCGTCAAACCTAAGGTAGTGAATCCGGTCTCGAAAGGGCCGGATTTTTTATGAAAGTTTCATCGGTGAGGGTCAGCAGGAAGGCTTTCAGGTCAGCTTTTTCTGAAGGCGTAAGACGGGTGCCACCGTTCAGCAAATGGTGCATCAGCGGATCGGCCAGCCCGGTGTAGACAAGCCCTTCGGAATAGAAATCGATGACTTCGTCGAGGGTTTTAAATCTTCCATCGTGCATATATGGAGCCGTCAGGGCGATGTTTCGGAGCGAAGGCGCTTTGTATGCGCCCCGCATCATCGGGTCGCCGGTCACCGAAAAGCGGTCGCGCGGATCATCGAACACAGAGTCCTTGGCGTTATTGTAAAACAGATGGGTTGTAAACAGCGGATTTCCGCCGCCACCGTGGCAATGAAAGCAATCGGCCCCCTCCTCCGTAACAAACAGAACATAGCCGTTCAATTCTGACGGAGAGAGTTGTGTCTCACCACGAAGGTACTGATCAAACTTTGAGTCGGCGGAAACGAAAGTCCTGATGAACTGTGCAATAGCTTTGCTCATCCGGTCGATCGTAACTTCCTCACTGCCGAACGCTTTTTTGAAAAGATTTGCATACCCCGGGATGGATTTTATTGCCTTGACAGCCGAAAGGGTGTCGCTGTTCATTTCGTGCGGCGCGATGATGCTCATATAGGTCAGCGCTTCGATGTTGCGAAGCATCGCATCAGGGTTGTCATCGTTAACAAACCCGTTCCACAGGTATCCGGAATGGTTCCAGACCTGGTTGAACAGTGGCAGCATGTAATGCGGGGTAGGGATGCCGGTCACGCCAAAGGTCTTTCCACCCGGGAAATCGGGATGATCGAGGCCGCATTCGAAAGCGTTTTCCTGCAGGTGGCAGGTAGCGCAGCTCATTTGTTTGCCCGGTTCACTTTGTCCGGATATCCTGCCATCATAAAACAACAACCGGCCTAATTCAATCCCCTCCACCGTCATTGGATTATCATCCGGGATATTCAATTTAGTCGGGAAGCCGAAAGGTATCCGGATTTCGTACGGGGTCGGCCTGAAGACCGGTATCAAAGTCACATCCTCCTTTTCATTGCATGCAGCCATAAGGAGGGCAATTGCCAGTAAGCCGGTGGCACCAATCTTATTCATTAATGAACAGAGGTGACATGAGTGAGAAAATGTCAAATCCATTACGGCAACCAGCATGCAAAGCTTCCTGGTTTTGCATGATATCGCCTCCCCAGTAGTTGAAATCCCAGATATCCGGTGTTTCGAACCAGCTGGCTACATCCATGGCCAGGGTTACCGAGGTTGTTTCTCCCGGTTCAACGACCAGCGCATAAGATGAATAAACCGGCAGCCTGGCGCCGGTGCGGAAATAATTCTGGATAAACCCGGTGATATGGCCTGCCGTATCGTAAACCTGCCCGATGCCAAGATGAAAGTTGAACGGGCTGAGCTGATTTTCCTCATTTTTCCATTTTCCGTTCAGTTTCAGGTAGTGGTAACCGCCGCCCAGGATATCGGGCCAGAACATCAGCGATTCGGGTGGATTGACATACATATACGACTGGTTCTTTTCTTCGCTGATCCCGAAAACAAAGCTGATCGAATCAATCGCACCCGGTGGCAGGCTGTCGAATATCTCCCAGGTCATGGTTTCAGGGATGTCGCTGTCGACATAATGAATTTCTTTCCACTGGTTTACCGGGACCTCGCTGCCATCCGAATAATGAAGGACGACATCTGAAATAAAATACTGCAATTCGTTGAATATAAGTTCATTGCCTGCGGCATTCACATACGTTGAATCGTCTATGACCAGCCAGTTATCATGAAACAGGTGGGCGATATAAAGGGTCAGTTTTCCGTATTCGGGGGTTTTATCCTTGTCCGGATCTTTGCATGCCGTAAAGGCTGTGATCAGGAGAATGGTTGTTAATGCAACAAATACCACCCGGTTATTCCCTGACCGGGATGACACCTGAAACGGTGACAAAAGAGATCGTATCGTTCCGTGTTGCGGATTGTTTGTAAATTTTACCATCGATTAGTACCTGTACTTTAATTGCTGACTGGGGGTCTTTATAGTTTGCAGATACAAAAACAATGCCGCCGTCTTCAGATATCATCGAATAATTCCAGACCTCCTGTGCGCTGTTGACCGTAATATTTTTGGAGATAACTGTTCCGGATTCATCGAGGTATCTCACGGTAAAACCCGATGCGGAATCGGTAATGCGGTAGGTGACGATCCGGTCGTTTTCATTAACACATGAACCCAGAAACATGAATGCTGCGATTCCGATCAAATATCTTATTTTCATCACTTTGAACTTTGAACTTTGAACTTTGCACTAATAAAAAAATTAATTCCAGGTTCATAGAATTCGGTTTGGGATCCGACAATATTCCTGTTAAGGTGTTCATAATATGCAACATCGAACAGATTATCAACCCCTGCATTGAATTCCAGTGCCGCGTTGAACCGGTAATAAACCGATAAACCGGCCAGTGTGAAAGCCGGGGTATCCTTTTCGCTATTTGATACGGAAATTCGTTCCTGGGCGGCAACAACCCGCACATTGGCCTGGGGAACCAGTTTTCCGTTAAAAAATTTCCACGAGAACCGCATAGTCCCTTCAAAAGGAGGAATCTCGCTCAGGGGGTCGTTTTTGATGATTTCGCTCCCGGTAACCTGGCCATTGGAAACAATATAGCGCACAGCTTCAGGATTGACACCCATGGTATAGCTGGCGACAGCCGAGAGTTGCCATTTGTTTTCTGCCGGAGACTGGTATTCCAGTTCGAATCCGGTCAGCCAGGCTTTGTCGAGGTTGATAAACTGCTTGACGCCGTAAACGCCTTTGGTTTGCGGCTTGACGACAGTTTCAGGCACCAGCCGGCCCGAGATAAAACCGGTGACATTAGAATAAAAAACGCCTGCCTTGATCTGGCCTGCTTTATTTACCGACCATTTCACCGAAAGGTCGGCCTGGTGGTTCTTTTCCGGTTTTAAACCCGGGTTGCCCAGGTAATCGAAATTATCGTAACCGATGGGCAACAGGATGATAAACCGCTCGGTCATATCGGGGCTCCTTACTCCACGCCCGGCGGCCAGTCCGATAACCAAATTGTCTCTTATTTTCCAGTCGGCTCCCAGGCTGAAGCTTAAATTGGAATATTCCGATTCAACGCTGTCGGTGAAGTAAACCGGCTGCCCCTGCATATTTTCCATAGCCAACGGGTTGGAGCCGGCATTGTTCAAATCGTACCTCAAGGCAACAACACCTGTTACGTTCCCAAAAGGTTTTGAATATTCCGCAAAGAGGCCATAATTCCGTATGTGGGCTTCATCCCAGAGCGCCTCTTTTTTGACCGGCATCGTCGGTTGCATGATCATATACTTGATCCTTTCGCCATCCTTGCGGATATCTTCCATATCGGTACCGGCATGTAAAGTCCCTTTCATCAGCGAGATGCCGGCTTCTGCACGGTAGCCGGTATTCAGGGCATGTATGGTGGAGATGGCTACCGTGGTATCTGATACCGGGCGCTGTTTATTGTCCATTTCATGCCTGACATCCGAATAGTAGTATTTGACATGGATTTCCTGCAATATTCCTCCGGAGTTATCATAGATATAATCCGCCGAATAGAGGTTGGTCTGATCAAACCTTTCATCCATCGGTAACGCGGGGAAATCGAGATTCTTCCCGATCGCACGGTCGTAAGAAGCTGTCAGTGAATGACCTTTCCAGGGGGTTACAGAGAGCAATCCGCTGTAGTTGTATCTCTCAAATGATGAGGCAACAGTATTGCCGTTCCCATCCTTGTAATCGCCGTATTTTTTATAGTTGCCTGATACTTTAAACAGGAAGTCTTTATTTCCGCCGGTTACGGCAAGATGTTGCTTAATCCCGTTCCAGGCGCTCTCGTATCCGCTGGTGGCACTCACTTTCACCGTAAACGGGCCGGTCCGTGTGGCCGGCCAGGTATGCAAGTGGACGAGACCGCCGAAATTTGGGCCGAAACGCAGCGCATAAGGCCCCTTGAAGATTTCGACCTTTTGAATATCGTCAATATCGATATGAGCGGTAGGCGGATCCATCCGGTTAGGGCAGGCGCTTTCTATTTTCTGCCCTTCATTCACCTGAATGTTAAGCTGGCTGAACTTGAAGCCTCTCACCACAGGGTCTATTCCTGACCCACCTTTACGGATTCCGGCGACATTAGGCCGGCTGCGCAGGAAATCGCCCACATCTCTCGCCGCCATTCTTTCAATATCCTTTTTACCGGACGTATCGGCCGGTTGAAATACTTTCATCCCTTTCATCCCGGTCACCTCAAACTCCTGAAGTCGTATAAGGGTATCGGGAGGGGAGATGATTTGCCCTTTAACTGAAAGGGCCATCCCCAAAATAAAACAGGCAACAAAATATTTGATTTTAGTTTTCATTAATGTATTTGGGTTTTTCACAAATATATAAATAATGTTTATATGATCCGGCCGGTGAAGTATTAATTATAAATATAGCGGCAAATGGATGTTTCGTAACTTTACCAAAAAAAAGAATATGAGATTTCAACTGGGCGACAGGGTTAAGTTCCTGAACAGTAAAGGCGGCGGCGTGATCACTAAAATCATCAGCCCTTCGCTGGTGAATGTGATGATAGAAGATGGCTTTGAAATTCCGACCATTACCAGCGAACTGGTTAAAGTAGATCCCAAAGGAAAGGCGGAGAGCATGTTTGATGAGGACTTTGGTGGCAGTCGGCAGTCGGCAGGCAGCAGTCAGCAGTCGGCAGTCGGCAGTCGGCAGTCGGCAGTAGGCAGTCGGCAGTCGGCAGCCAGCAGTCAGCAGTCGGCGGTTGGAATTCAACAGACTGCTGACGATCGCCCGGAGCCGGATCGCCAGTCGGTGCTGGGTAATTATTCATTTCGGGCGAAAAATACACCGGGCATATACCTGGCTTTTGTTCCGCATGATCAGAAATGGCTGGTGACCGGGATGGTGGAAATTTACCTGGTGAACCACACCACGATGGATGCGCTGTATGTCTTTTACCTGGAAGGGGAGAAGAAACTTTTTGGAAAGGATTATGATGTCCTTTTTGCCGGGAATAAAATCCTGATCGATACCATTGACCGGGATGAACTGCTGAAATGGACCAAGGGGATCGTGCAGGTTATATTTTATACCGTGGAACCTGACCGGATCGTCATGCCGGTGAGCACCGGGTTTGACCTGGCGCCGTCGCGGTTCAACGATGAGAATAATTACAAAGCGTCACAATTTATGGAAGAACGGCTGCTGCTGGTTTCCATAGCCCAGTCGGCAGCGCTGAATTCGATCGTGAACAGGGAAGAGTCGAAGATGGATGAAGAGGCCCTGATCCGGCAGAGAGCAATGCAGGTCAAACCGGCTTCCCTTATTGAGAAGCACCAGACCAGCCCGCGGGAAGCCGTGGTTGATCTGCATATCGGGGAGTTACTGGTTGATTTCAAGAATATGACTCCATACGAGATTCTGAAATTTCAGATGGATTATTTCAACCGTTGCATCGATAGCGCAGCAGAGCGCAATTTCAGGAAAGTGACTTTCATACACGGCGTCGGCAACGGCACGCTCAAGAATGCGATCATCAAGAGGGTCAACGAGCTCGAACACGCCGAAAGCCACCTGGCATCGCTGGCCCGGTTTGGCGTTGGCGCTATCGATGTGACCATAAAGCCGTTAAAATAACCCTTTCAACTGGTCGAAAAATTCGGGAACGATCCGGGGACGGAGGGCAATGGTGAAAACAATGCCAAAAACGGCGCCCCAGAAATGGGCATTGTGCCCGATGTTATCGCGGCCCCGCCGGGCCATCACCGCAGAATAAACCAGGTAGATAACCCCGAAAACGACGGAAGGGACAGGGAAGGGAAGGGGGAAAATCATGACCGAGCCGGAAGGGTAAAGCAGGATGCTGGCGAAGAGCACTGCTGAAACGGCCCCTGAAGCGCCAACTGCATTGTAATACATGTCATTCTTGTGTTTGCCGAAATCGATCAGCACGGAAAAAACAATTCCTCCGATATATAAAAGAAGATAGAATAAATAGCCTTTCGTGTCGAAATAGAAATGGTAGGCATCGATGACGACCGTTCCGAATGAATACAACACAAACATGTTAATGAACAGGTGGATCCAATCGGCATGGATCAGGCCGTATGTAAAAAACCTCCATCCCTGGCCGTGATGCTTGATCGCGTAAGCGTTGAATTTCAGACGATCAAAGACGTCGGCCCGGTAAAAGGCAAAGACCGAAATCAAAGCGGTAATGACGATAATAGCGATTATCAAAATGTTTAATGCTTTAATTAGTAATGCATAAATGACTGCCTACTGCCTACTGCCTTCTGCCCACTTATTTTCCCGTCATTACCTCTCCGCTATCGTAATCCAGCGAAGAGCCGAACATGCTGTGGGGGATTAAATACACTAGCAGCAGGATGACCATGGCCACGACCGGCCAGCTGCGGTTTTCGGGTTTACGGAACAGGCGCCAGACGGCAATGGCCCAGAATATGAATGCCACCAGTGTTTTGTTATCCGTGAGGTCGTGCCCGAAAGGCCAGCCGGTCCAATAGGCGCCGAATGCGTACTTCTGGACAACCGGCCCCAGGATGAGCCCGCCCACGAACAATGTTACCAGCGTAATCCAGGCATAGGCATAGGTCTTTCCACCGCGGATCAGGGCCTCCAGGCCCGTTCTGGTCGACATCATCATCGCACCAAACATAATAATGATATGCGGGATCAGCACCCAGGCCGGTACCGCCCCCTTGTACCGGAGCACCGCCGGCTCGTCATTCAGCAGAACACTTTCCGTCCCGGAATACAATGTTACCTGATATTTTACCTTTCCGGCACGTGGTTGCTGCGGCAGGCTCCCGGTAAGCATGTCACCGGTATGCTGCATCTTTTCCACCGTCCATTCGTCGTTCGTGCCGAAACGCTTGTATTTGAGTTCGCCTTCGATGGCATTCCCGATGTTCTTTATTTCAATTTTTGCACCATTTTCGCCGTCATACGTCCTGATCAGCCTGTACTTCACCTCCTGCCCGGCAATCTCAACCTTTCCCCTGACCGGGTAGGTCGGACCGGTGGTCCGCTGGTAATAGGCTATGGAAACCGTGAAAATGAAGGAAAATATCCAGATTAAAATCTTTTTTGTTTTCATATGTAAAAGCTGGGATACAAAAATAAAAAAAAGCGGGTATCCCTCGCGGGGTATTTTATAAATTTGTGCCTGCTACCAAAACCGGCTCAATGAAATCAAAAGATCAGCAACAACCGCCCCGGAGGCAAAAAAATCGTGTTCCAGGAAATTCACTGTTTTCCGGGCGGGATCGATGGAGAATTACCGGTGCGCTGCTGGTCATTTTACTGATCTCGCTTCTTTCCTACCTTCCTGTTTTTCATAATGAATTATTGACTTATGATGACCAGGCCTACATCCAGAATAACCCGATGGTCTATTCCATGGATCTGAAAGAAATTTTCACCCAGAATGTCAAGAGCAATTACCATCCGGTTACTGTTCTGGTACTGGCGCTGGAATACCGGATGTTTGGCCTCGATCCGACCGGATATCATGTTTTCAACCTGTTCCTGCACCTGATCAATACCCTGCTTGTTTTTTATGCTCTCTACCTGCTAACCCGCAAAGCCGGAATTGCCCTGGTGGCTTCGCTGCTGTTCGGCGTACATCCCCTGCATGTTGAATCGGTTGCCTGGGTGGCTGAGCTGAAGGATTTGCTTTATACGCTTTTCTTCCTGTCCTCCTATATCTTTTACCTGAAATACCTTGACGACAAAAGCAAGAAGAGTTATGCACTGGCGCTGGGACTGTTCCTGGTATCGCTGCTTTCAAAGGCAATGGCCGCATCGCTCCCGCTTGTCCTGATTTTGACCGATTATTTTAAAGGGAGAAAAATCGACAGGAAATCCTTGATCGAAAAGATCCCTTTTTTCCTGTTTGCACTGGTCTTTGGAATTGTCGCCATTATCGCTCAGAAGTCGACAGGGGCTGCCGGTATTGTCGATCTGAATATCTTCCAACGAATCGTTTTCGCCTGTTATGGCTTCATTTCTTACTTGTTTAAACTGGTTGTGCCACTTAACCTGAGCGCTTACTATTCCTACCCGATCGGCAGCGGGGGTACCATCCCTTTGCTGTATTATATTTTCCCGGTACTGGTGGCAGGTTTGGTTGTGCTGGTTTACTTTTCGCTACGGTTTACAAAGAAGGTGATCTTTGCCGCCGGATTCTTCTTATTTACCGTTTTCTTCGTGCTGCAATTGCTGCCGGTTGGTGGTGCCGTTATGGCCGACCGTTATGCGTATATCCCGTCAATAGGCATATTTTACCTCGCCGGCGAAGGATTTTATTATTTGTGGAACAGGAAGCAGAAGCTAGTCCCGGTCATCCTGCTAAGTGCGTTCACTATCTTTTTCGCCATAACAACCTATTCCAGGAGCAGCGTCTGGAAGACCGACCTGTCGCTCTGGACCGACGTTATTGAGCATGATCCTTCGGTAAAACTTGCCTATATCAACCGGGGCAATGCGTTTAAGAATGAGAGAAAATATGACCGGGCCGTGGCCGATTTCAGCAAAGCCATGGAGATCGATCCGGAGTATGCCTTAGCTTATTTTAACCGCGGATCGGCTTATGAGGATGCAAAAAAAGCCGATCTGGCCCTGGCCGATTATAACAAAGCCCTCGAACTCGATCCGGAACTGGCGCAAGCCTTTAATAACCGCGGGAACCTGTTTGCCGGGCAGAATAAAACCGAGCTGGCATTAGCCGATTTTGAACAGGCAATACGTCTGGATCCCGGGTATTCCCAGGCATACAATAACCGCGGCACCCTTTACGCCAATGCCAATCAACCCGATCTTGCGCTGGCCGATTTCACCAAAGCCATCGAGCTGAACCCGAATAATTCCAAAGCTTATAACAACAGGGCCAATATCGCAGTAAACCGGAAAAAGTACGACCAGGCGATCGAAGATTTCAGCCGGGCTATCAAACTCAACCCGACTTTTTGCCAGCCATATTACAACCGGGGCAGTGTGCTCAGTTATTTGAAGAAGTACGATCAGGCCATCGCTGATTTCACCCAGGCTATTGCCATCGACGCAAACTTCATGCAGGCTTACTTTGCCAGGGGGCAGGCAGAATACTACTCGGGCAAAAAAGCGGCAGCCTGCCGTGATTTCAGGTCTGCGGCCAACCTGGGATTTAAACCCGCTGCCGATGCGTTACTTCAGCTTTGTAACTGATCTTTTTTCAAGGGCATCGTAGAATACCTGGTGGATTTTCGGCCGGATATTCATTGCCGAAAGCTTATTGTTTTCTGCATTGGGGTAAACGCGGTTGGAGAGGAAAACGAATGTCAGTTCTGATTCAGGATCTACCCAGATGTAGGTTCCGGTGAAACCCGAATGGCCGTAACTTGACTGCGAGGCGCTTCTACAACAGGGCCCTTCTTCGGCATACACCGGCAAGGGCCTGTCGAATCCCAGCCCGCGCCGGTTATCGTTCAATGGAAACTGCATCCGGGTAAATTCCCCGATGATTTCTTCCGAAAGGTATTGGTTTCCACCGTAAATCCCCCGATTGAGCAACATCTGTGCAATTATTCCAAGATCATTGGCATTGGAGAACAATCCGGCATGCCCGGAAACTCCTCCTATCATCGCCGCGCACTGGTCATGGACATCGCCCCGGATAAGCTGACGCCTGAAAACAGTATCGTTCTCTGTCGGTGGAATCCTTTGAATATCAAATCGTTCGCGAGGATTATACCCGGTGGTCGACAGACCCAATGGCAGATAAAATTCTTTCCCGGCATAGCTATCTAATCTTAGTCCCGTCAGGTTTTTAATGATGGGTGTGAGAAGGATAAAACCCAGGTCGCTGTATTTATACTGGCTGGATTTAAGCAAAGATGATGCTTTTATACTGTCGAAGATGATCTTGTCAAAAGCTTCTGTCAAAAATAAATTTTCAGCTACCCGTACCGGGAATTTGTCTGACCTGGTGCTCCGGTAAAACGCAGAATCAGGTTTGCCATCTTTCAGTGTCGCCTTGTAGAACGGGATCCACGGTCTCAGCCGTGCCTGGTGTGCCATCATTTCGCGGACTACGATATTTCCTTTGTCGGTGTTTGCAAAATCAGGCAGGTAGGTTTCAACCTTCCGGTCCACATCGATCTTGCCTTCATCCGCAAGGCGCATAACAGCCAGGGTGGTTGCAGCGATTTTTGTCAGGGAAGCGATATCGTAAATGTCTGAATTTTTAACCGGTATTTCGTTTGTATATGTATGATATCCGTATGATTTTGAAAAGAACACTTTACCGTCATTGGCGGCGAATACCTGGCAACCGGGAAAAGCTTTCTTTGAAATGGCGTCGCTGATGATCGAATCGATGGGGGCAAGCGAGGTTCTGTCGAGCGCAAGTTCTTCGGGGATGGTGTATTTCAGCCGCATCGATGAGGTGGTTTTTCCCGTACCGGCGGGATAGCTGTTTCCTGCCGTAACCGGTAACCTGCCGCTGATGGCTGTTCCGCCGAATATTGCCTGTGCTGAAATATCCTGTATCAGCGGATGATCCTGGTAGGAGAGGAGAATGGCCGCCGGCTCCGGGAGTTTTTCGATCAGCCTTAGCGCGTAAGGCGAGGCAAAAAGATCCAGGATGACCCGATGTGAACGGCTTATGTCGCCGATGAGTTGTATGATCTTCGGTGAAATGCCGTATGGGCTTCCGCCCCAGATGGAGGTGTTCTGAACCGAAAGAATAACAAGGTTATATGGCGCTATTTTTTTCTTCAGCGCGATAATTTCCTCATCGGTTGGTTCCTTTTTCAGGAAAAAATGATCGACCGGAGCATAACATCCAAGCCTCTCCTGGAAGGGGGTTAATGCACCATAACCGGTTGAAACAGAAGCGATCTTCAACGAATCCAACCCGGTGACCGGAAGCATGTTGTGATCGTCATGCACCAGCGTCACAGACTGTTCGAAGATATTCCGGCAAACGAGCTCAGACGACGGTTTGTTGAGGTCGTCATACAATCCGGTCAATTCAACCGGATTATACCGGTTCAGCCCGGCTTTATATTTATACAGCAGCACTTTCCGGCACCGTTCCCGGATGAGTTCGAGCGGCAGATCACCGTGTTCAATGGCCTCTTTGATCTTCTTCACCGCTTCCGGGACATTGGCGCTGAGAAGTAGAATGTCGTTTCCCGCTTTGAGCGCCTTTACTTCGATCTCTCCGGGCTGGTCATTCAGCGTCACCCCTTTCATGTCGAGGGCATCGGTTACTATCAAACCGCCAAATCCGAGGTCACCCCGCAGCAGGTCGGTTACGATTGCTTTCGAAAGAGTCGAAGGGGTGTTCGGCGAATTTTCAACGGCCGGGACAAACAGGTGGGCGATCATGATCCCGTCAAGTCCTGCTTCGATTAGCTTTCTGAAAGGATACAGTTCCAGTGAATCGAGCCGCTGGCGCGAATGGGGCACGACAGGTAGCGTATAATGGGAGTCGGTGCCCGTATCGCCATGGCCGGGAAAATGTTTGGCCGTCACGATCAAACCTCCGTCCTGCATCCCTTTCATATACATGATGCCCTTTGCGGCTACTTTTTCCCGGTCTTCACCCAGCGAGCGCATGTGAATAACAGGGTTGTCGGGATTGGAATTGATGTCGACGACCGGGGCAAAGTTTATTTGGATTCCGAGGCGTTTACATTGCCGCGCTACCTCCATTCCCATGAAGTACATCAGGCTGTCGTCAACGGCAGCGCCGGCAGTCATCAGGTAAGGAAAAGACAAAATGCTGTCGAGACGCATAGCCGGCCCCCACTCACCATCAATGGAAATGAACATAGGAGTTTTTGCCATACTTTGCCAGCGGTTGGTTTGCAGGGCCTGCAGAGCCGGATGGCCGCCGAAGAAAGTCACTCCACCAAGATTGTAATCTTTTATATATCTTTCAATTACATCAAAGTAAGGCTGATTCGGCACATTAGCCCTGACGATCATAAGTTGCCCGATCATTTCGTCGGTGGAGAAGGTATTCAGGACCGAGTCGGCCCAGCGTTCTTCAGGTGATAAAGTGATTAAAGCGTTTTCCTGTGCAACATTTCGAAGGAATAATCCGTTAAACAATATAATTATTAAGAGTTTGAAGATAAAAAGTCTGCGCTGCATGATTTCCTTTTGTTTCAAAATGGATAAACATAATCTCCGGTCAAAAATACAACACAAGAACCGGGAGGATATGATCGCTGTTTCATTTTTTCAACAATTTGATCTTAAACATTGATAAACCCACGGGAAGAGAAGTGATAAGGATGATTCGGATTCTGCTAATGACCTGGCTGATAATGATCGGCACGGTTGCTGCTTTTGCCCAGAAAACGCAAAAAACGGATCCCGTGCAGGATTCAAAACCGGTCACCCGCATCCTTTTTGTGTTCGATGCTTCGCAGAGCATGTACGGCCGGTGGCAAAGCGACCTGAAGATCAACATTGCCCGTGATATCCTCCTGAAAGTACTTGACAGCCTCCGCCCGATGCCCAACCTGGAGGTGGCTTTGAGGCTATACGGCCACCAGCATCGATTTCCGCCCCAGGTTTGCGATGACTCCAAACTGGAAGTCCCGTTTGCAAAGGATAATTACGACAAGATAAGGCTCAAGCTGAAGGATGTCATTCCCCGGGGAACCAGCCCGATTGCTGCGTCGCTGGAGCAGGCTGCCGGCGATTTCCCCCCCTGCGAAAACTGCCGGAATGTAATCGTACTGATTACCGACGGAATCGAGGAATGCGGTGGCGACCCCTGCCAGGCATCATACACGCTCCAGAAATCGGGTATCGCCCTCCGGCCATTTATTATTGGTATCGGGGCCAACTTTGAAAAAGCGTTCGACTGTGTCGGCATCTACCTCGATGCCTCCAGCGAGGAAAAATTCAGCAACGCGCTGCATATCGTGGTCTCCAGGATCATGAACCCTACGACCTGCCAGGTAAATCTCCTGGATGCCAATAACCGGCCGACCGAAACAAATATCGGAATGACCTTTTACGATCATTCGTCTGGGAAAATAAAATACAATATCGTCCATACGCTTAACAGCTATGGTCAGCCCGATACGTTGAACATCGATCCAATGGTCACGTATGATATTGTGGTGCATACCATTCCGCCGGTGAGAGCCGACAGTGTCAGGCTTGTGCCGGGCCGGCATACGGTTATTCCGGTGAATGTGCCGCAGGGAATTTTATTGTTAAAGATGAATTCCCAGAATACAAATTTGAAAGATATCACAACGATCGTCAGAAAGGAAGGAAGGAGCGAGACCATCAATACGCAGGAGATCGACCAGCAGGAAAAATATATTACCGGGACGTATAATATTGAGGTTCTGAGCCTTCCGAGGTTATACAGAAATAATGTAGACATCATCCAAAGCCATACCACTACAGTAGAAATCCCGGTTCCGGGCATAGCCGTAATTCAGAAACCGGTGAAAGGATTCGGGAGCTTGTTCCTTGAAAAAGATGGTGAGCTTGAGCTGATCTACAATTTTAAAGATAACGACATGGGGCAGGAGTCGCTGGTGCTGATGCCCGGGAATTACAGGGCCGTTTTCAGGTCGCGGTATGCCTACCGGTCGGCTTTCACCATCGAACGGGCTTTTGAAGTCAAATCGGGGACAACGACCAATGTTAAGCTCCAGGATTAACCTCATCTGAAGCCATTTCTATGCTAATATTTCTTATCGGGTATATGGCATCGGGCAAATCAACCGTCGGCCGGATGCTGGCTGAGGAGTTGAAGTACCGGTTCATCGATCTGGATTCAGAATTTGAAAAACGCACAGGAGCCTCTGTTCCAAATTATTACACGCAATTTGGTGAGTTGGCTTTCCGGGAAAAGGAGCGGGAGGTTTTGAGACTCCATCTCAACGATACCGATTCGGTGATTGCTACCGGTGGAGGAACTCCGTCGTACCACGACAACATGGTGCTGATGAACCGTTCCGGCAGAACTATATTTCTCGATGTTCCGGTGAATATCCTGGTTAGACGCCTGGCCGGCGAGCAGTCACGGCGCCCGGTAATTAAAGAAATTCCCGATGAGGAACTGGCATCTTTTATCACTCCCCACCTGGATTCAAGGCGGAAATACTATGATCTGGCTTCGATGAAAGTTCAGGTTATGAACGAGAATGCTGAAGAGATTGTCGCTCAATTGATTCAAAGACTTTCCAGAACCGCTTCCACTCTGTGACTGATCAGCTCCATTTTTCCATTAATTTTGTCATTCTAAACAAAAACTAATAAGATGAGCGATTTAGACGCCCTGAAGAACCTGGTACTGGCGCCTTACATCCTGAAAGCCACCGCCCTGATCGGCGTGAGCAGGAAAGTGGGGGGGAACCAGTTCCGGCACAGTTTTTCCACCCTGGGCATACTTATGGACTACAAATACTTCAATGACAGCATTTTACTGAAAGCCTCGCTGTTGCATGACCTGCTGGAGGATCTCCCGGAGACGCAGGTCGATGAGATACGCTGGATTGATGAGGACGCCAGCCAGGTCGTCGACCTGGTGCTGGAGGTGACCCGCCGGCCCGACGAGTCCAAGCCGCAATACCTGCAGCGGGTGCTGGAAACCGGCTCCGTGCGGGCCAAGATTCTCAAGTGCGCCGACCGGATCAGCAACCTGACCGACCTTCACCGCGATACCCATCCCGATCATAAGATCAGCGATTACCTGGAACAGACCGAAACCTATATTTTGCCGATGGCCCGGCAGGTCAGCGCCGATATGGTCAGAGAACTGACCGACCTGATTGCGAAACGCAGGAAGATCATCCAGCGGATGAATGCCGGCAGTGGCGACGGGATGATGGTTTAGGCATCTGAGACTCCATCTCCCAGTCCATCCCGGAACGGCCCTTCTTCCGAATATTTTTTTACCCTTCTGATGGCGAACAGGATCAGGAAGAATGCGATAACTGTAGGTATCAGCAGGCTGAGCGCCGTGTTGAAAATGCGCGTGGCGGCAAGGTTGTATATAAAATGCAGGAAGGCGGCGATCAGGATATACGGCATCACGCGCGACATGTAACTCGGAGCGTTGCTGAATCTTACTTTCGCAATTCCAATCCCCCAGATGGCGGCCAGCCCCACATGCAACGGCACCGCATTGAATTGTCGTACCCAGAATACAGGATAGCCCAGTTTTAACGTATATTCGATATTCTCGATGACGGAAAATCCAAAAGCCACCGTCATCGAATAAACCAGCGCATCGGCAGGTTCATTGAAGCTCTTCATCCGGCGGATCAGGATGATCGTCGCCAGCGCTTTCCAGAACTCTTCGTTGAACCCGACAAAACCATAAAACAAAAGCAACCTGCCGAATCCTATGCCGGCATCTGATCCCGGTTCGAATCCGTAACCGATCATCCAGGCGAATAAACCGTTGAATAATCCCGCCGGGATAATACTCAATAATCCGCCGGCAATGAAAACGAAAAGAATGTTCTTCAGGGGCTCCCGCTCGAAACGGTCGAACTTCCGGATGATCCAGAGCCAGAAGATAATCGTGATCACAAATGTAGCAATGTATATTACCATAATCGTAAGTAAGCAGTCAGCAGTCAGCAGTCAGCAGTTAGATGTTGTTAGTTGCTTGTTCCGATGACGTAGCCCTAAGGTTCTGTTATTAATTCATTATCAATCTGTTACTATTCCCTTTTCACTAACAAAGCAATGTTCTCCACATGCTGCGTATGCGGGAACATGTCGACGGGCTGTACCGCCAGAACTTCGTAGTGTTCCGACAAGAGCTGGATGTCGCGGGCCTGTGTGGCCGGATTGCAACTGATGTACACCACTTTTTCCGGCCTGGCGGCCAGAATCTGCCGGATCACCTTTTCATGCATCCCGCTGCGCGGCGGATCGGTGATGATCACCTCAGGCCTTCCATGCTTTTCGAAAAAGTCATCATCCAGGATTTTAGCAATATCGCCCGCCATAAAATCAACATTATCGATCCCGTTCAACCCGGCGTTCTCAAATGCATCAGCCACAGCCGAAGGGATGTACTCCAGCCCGACTACCTTCTTTACATACTTTGCAATATAGCAGGCTATCGTGCCGGTTCCCGAATAAAGGTCGTAGACCGTTTCATGACCTTTGAATCCGGCCATTTCTACAGCGGTCGAATAGAGCTTTTCGGCTTGCTTTACGTTGACCTGAAAGAAGGATACCGGCCCGATGCGGAATTTCAGCGGAGGATCGCCGGGGTGAAAGGCTTTCAGGATCTCTTCCAGCCAGGGCTTTCCTGCAAACAACCTGATCTCCTGGTCGGAGATATCATCGTTGTGCTTGCCGTTTATAACATACAGAAGTGATGTGATTTCCGGAAACCGCCTCTCAAGAAACGATAGAAAACCCCGTATGACCTCATCCTCCTTATCATGAAAAACCACAATGACCATCACCTCGCCGGCCTGCGTCGTGCGGATAACCAGGTTACGCATCAAGCCCTGCCAGGTTTTAACATCGTAAAAACTGAGATTGTTCTCAAACGCATACTCCCTGGCTGCCTGGCGGATCTCATTGGATGGATCGGCCTGCAAATGACATTTTTCAATATCCAGGATCCGGTCGAACATGCCGGGCAGGTGAAAACCCAGTCCGTTGGTGTTTTCATTGCTTCCAGCTTCCGGCCGTGCCCCGGTGAACCATTTGCGGTTTGAGAATGTGTATTCGAGCTTGTTCCGGTAGAAATAAATATTATCGCTGCCAAGGATCGGCCTGATTTCCGGGTATTTAAAATGTCCGATCCGGTCGAAATTGTCTTGCACCTGTTTTTGCTTGTAGTGAAGCTGCCGGTCGTAATCCATGTTCTGCCACCGGCATCCGCCACACAGGCCAAAATGGACGCAAGCCGGCTCAACCCGCGATGAAGACATCACATGAAATTTGACGATTCTCCCTTCAAAGAACGATTTCTTCCTTCCGGTAACCTGCACATCCACAATATCACCGGGGACTCCGAACGGGATGAATACCACGCGGTTTTCGACACGTGCCACGGCTTTGCCTTCAGCGCCTGCGTCGATGATCTCCACCTTCTCCAGTAAAGGCAACGGTTGCCTGTTTTTCGATCTTCTGCTCATTTCACGGTAAAAATAATGTTTATTGCCGATTGGTTTATCCCTGAAGTGAAATTCAATTTCCGCGTAGCGGATCAATTATTGTAACAGGTCAAACACTACCTTTGCATGATATACCAGATATGCCATGAAAATCCTGCCCGTCGAAAAGATACGCGAAGCGGATGCCTACACCATCGCTCATGAGCCTGTCGAATCGGTCGATCTGATGGAACGGGCCGCCATGAAATGCTACAACTGGCTGAAAAAGAGAGTGGATGCAGACCGGCCGCTGAAGATATTCTGCGGACCGGGGAACAACGGCGGCGACGGGCTGGCGATCGCCCGGATGATGGCCGAAAGCCATCACCAGGTTTCGGTTTATGTGATCCGCTATTCGGAAAAGTCGTCCCGGGATTTTCTGATCAACTACGAACGGCTGACCGGCCACAGCAGTGTTCCTGTTTTTGATATAAAAGATGGAGACCGTCTTCCGGAAATCAGTGAAGAGGATGTAGTGGTCGATGCTCTTTTCGGTTCGGGGCTGAATAAACCGGCGGAGGGTTTTTCCGCCGCAGTCATACGGCATATCAATGCCAGCCGGTCGCTGATCGTTGCCATCGACATGCCGTCGGGCCTGTTCTGCGACATGCCCACGGATGAGAAAGCCGGGCCGGTCGTCAGGGCCGACTATACCCTTACTTTCCAGGCGCCCAAGCTTGCCTTCCTGTTCGCCGAAAACGATATCAGGGTAGGCGAGTGGGTGGTGCTCGACATCGGCCTTCACCCGGGTTTTACCGACAGCCTGGAGGTTAAAAATTTCCTGCTGACTCGCGAAATGGCCTCGGGACTGCTAAAACCCCGCACCAAATTTGCCCACAAAGGGCATTTTGGCCATGCGTTGCTCATTGCCGGCGGCTACGGCCGGATGGGGGCCGCCGTTCTGGCCGCAGAGGCCTGCCTCCGCTCGGGCGTCGGCTTGCTGCATGCCCATGCCCCGGCAAAGGGGGTGAACGTGATCCAGACAGCAGTTCCCGAAGCGATGATCACGATCGACGCTGACGAGGAGTGCCTCTCATCATTGCCCGATCTGTCGCCCTTCACTGCCATTGGCATCGGCCCGGGCATCGGTTTTGATATGAAGACCAAAAATGCACTTAAACTCCTGATACAGAACACGTCCGTTCCAATGCTTTTTGATGCCGACGCGCTGACGATCCTGGCCGAGAACCGGACATGGATCTCGTTCGTGCCCCGAAACAGCGTCTTCACACCCCATCCGAAAGAATTTGAAAGGCTGGCGGGAAAAGCCACCGATGATTTCCACCGGAACCGGCTGCAGCGCGAATTCTGTATCCGGCACGGCGTCTGGATCGTGCTGAAAGGAGCCCATTCCTGCATCTGCGGTCCGGACGGAGTTTGCTATTTCAACACTACCGGCAACCCGGGGATGGCAACCGGCGGCAGCGGCGACGTGCTCACCGGGCTGATCCTGGGACTGCTGGCGCAGCGCTATAGTCCGCGCGATGCCTGCCTGCTGGGCGTTTTCCTCCATGGCCTGGCCGGAGACCTGGCTGCGAAGAAAATCGGGATGGCGTCGCTGCTGGCCGGCGATATCACCAGGAATATCGGGAAAGCGTTTAAAAAGTTATCTTCCTGATATTAAATATCTTAATTACCACCATTCTGAATGATCCGGATAACCGACAAAGCGAAGCTGAGAGAAATAGTCACCGGGACCCTGCTGGGATTGCTGGTAGCCATCGTCACTTTTCCGGCGCCCGACTGGTTATACGGCCCGGGCATTGACCCTCCGCTGGCCTGGGTGTTTAACTCCCTGTTCTTGAACGGGAGTGGGAGCGATCCGGTAATCATCTTCCCCCACGGACCTTTGGCTTTCTTTACCTATCCGACGGCTGAAAATGCCTGGCTGGTGATGATCGTGACGATATTTCTCAAGATAATGCTGATTCTAAGCATCAAGCAATTTATTACTGCCGGAAAGACCTGGACGAAGTGGCTGGCTGCATCGGCTGTCACTTACCTGGTCTCCGTGAGCGGCGGATTCTCCCACCTGCTCCTGGCGAATATCATGGCCGGTTACGCCGCCGGATTTCATCAAGGGTTTTCGAAATGGACCGCGAGATACTTCCTGGTGCTGCTGCTTACAGCGATAGCTTTCTACGTTAAAGCCTACACGGCTATCATTGCCGGGATCCTGTTTATTTCTTCCGGAATTTATCATCTCATTAAAACAAAAAAGGTATTACCTTTTTTGACCGATAGCTTTATATTGCTCATTATCATACTTTTATTCTGGTTATTTCTGTTTCGGAGCTTCCATGGATTCATCACCTATGTGAACGGCATGGTCCACCTGGCACAGGACAACTCATCCGCGGCAGCGTATTATCCATACAACAACTGGCTTGTTTTGTCCTCATTCATATTATTGATTATCATTATTATAATCGTAAACCGGAATAAAGAATCGCTCTTCTTTAGCTCCCTGATGGGATTAAGCCTCTTCGCTGCCTGGAAACATGGAATGGCCAGGGAAGATATTTATCATGTGATGGGATTCTTCGTATTTGTAATGATGAGCCTGGCCCTGTTCATCCTTTTTTCAGGTAAACGACTTATTATTAATATTTTAATTGCAACAGCCGCCCTGTTTCTTTTGTCGCTCAATAGTAAAAATGCCATGAATTATTCTCCCCGGAAATACGAATGGTTCAGTGCCGGGAATTTCTTCAGTTTTATTTCGGATCATAAAACTTTAAAAGATGATGCGCAAACCGCTACTTCCAGGGCAATTGCAATAAATATTCTTCCGGATTATCTCCTGGAATTTATAAATGATTATACGACAGATGTTTATCCCTGGGATTATTCCATTATTCCGGCCAATAACCTGAACTGGCAGCACCGGCCGGTGATCCACCCCTATGCTTCGTACACGCCCTGGCTCGACCGGCAAAACGCCGGGCATTTCAGTTCAGCCATGGCCCCCGATTACATCGTCTGGGAAAAGGATAAAATCACCAGTGATGTTAATGGCGGCAAATTTAATAGTATCGACGGGCGATACCTTCTCAATGATGAACCACAGACTCTCCTGGAACTGATCAATCGTTATGATTTTGTGGCTGAGGAGGGGAAATTCATTCTGCTGGGTAAGCGTGAAACATCCTTGCAGCCTGTAATTCATACGATTTCAACTGTTCAGGGGCATTTTAGGGAGTGGTTCCCGGTGCCTGATACCAGGGGCGATATCCTCCGGGTGAAGCTCAATTTTAAGAAGACGTTCCTGCAACGACTGAAAAGCTTTCTTTATAAAGATGAACAATTCTGGATTTACCTGAAACTTACCAACGGGGAGATTCATAAATACCGCATCGTTCCTGCAAACGCCAATGTTGGGATTTGGATAAAACCGTATTTATTTAATTATGATAAAGAGTTTGAGGTGGATGAGATCATGTTCGTCGCCTCAAATCCCGGAATATTGACCGAAAATCTTTCTCTTGAATGGGAAATGATTGATTTTGATGATGATAGGAACAGGGCTGTGAGTTTTTTTAATATAGACGATGATCGGGAGGATAGTTTGATTTTCGTTTCTGTAAACGGTTTTGAAGAAGAAAAGATACCCGGATGGAGCCCTGTTAAGGAAGAACTTAAATGTAAGGATGAGTTTTCGGGAGAGATTTCTGTTCATCTAAACGCAGAATCGTTTTCTCCCGGATTTTCGATGAGCCTCGACAGCATTCCTTACGGTGAGTTGAGATTTGCAACGGATGCCTGGCTCAGCGCTCCGGGTTATAAATTTAAAAATAAGATCTTACTGGTGATTTCGGTTGAAACGGAGAAAGGAACCATCCTCTGGCAAAGCATCCCGGCCGATCTTCAGCTAATTGATGAAAAGGGATGGAACCATATATATAACCAGGCTTTATATTATCACAGCACTCCCGGCTGCACCCTGAAAATCTATTTCTGGAATCAAAGCGACATCCCGCTGCTCCTGGATGATTTCCGGGTGATGGTGTTTCTTCCGGCGACCTCCTGATAAGTTATTCTTTACTTATTTGTCATTGACATTAATAATATTTAAATTTGTTGCGCTTTAAAAATCCTGGTTATGAGACGCATCGCATTAATTGTCATTCTCTGGGTAGTCTTTCTTCTTTTCGCCTTTAAACTTTCCGCTCAGTATATCGAAGTTTCTCAACCGGAGATAAACGGGCCGGTTTTTATCGGTTACTTTGACGGTGAACGCATGCAAAAGCGGGTTGTCAGCGATTACAAAACGAACCCGATGGCACGGCTCGATATTAAGGGTGAAATTGTCAATTTAGACTTGACCGTCTTCAGGGACGGTTATGAGAACAGGGTTTCCAACCCTTCCCGGGAAGCCATTCAATGGCTCGAGCCCGGTGCGCCGGTCGAAGGCGACCTTCACTCCGATATCGCCTATACCCGCGACGGAACAATGTTTGCCGTAATTTACCAGAACAGCGATAACATGACTTTTTTTGATGCCCAGACCTGCGAGCCGATCGAAACGGTGCAGTTGGTCCGGCAGCCGGTCGACCTGTATATGGGTGAACAAAATGCTTATGTGGCTTGCCATGAAGGCCGCAGTATCGTTGCTGTCTCCCTGGAGGATTTCAGCATTGTCAATTATATTCCCGTCGACGGCTATCCCTGCCAGGTTGAGGTGAGCCCGGGGGAAGACACGGCCTTTATTGCGTGCGACAGTTACCGCGACGGCTGGATGATCGCCGTCGATATGGCCAATAACAACGAGGTTTTGTACCTTACCCACGATCCCTATTTTCACCATTATGGCTGGGGCGGCGCCATGGGCCGGACCCTCTATAAATTCAGTAAATTTCACCTTTCACCCAAAGGCGGACAGTTTATCTGCGGCGATACGTCCACATACCAGCCCACCATTTTTAATACATCAAACGGCCATCCGGTAAAGACATTCTGGATCGGCGGCTGGCGCGGGGCGGGCTATTCCCCCACCGGCGATACGATTTACATTTATTCCAATAATGAAGACACGGTTAAGATGCTGAGGGTCAATGCAGATGATTTTACGGTAATTGACGCTATTTACAGCGATATCGGCTGCATGATCGGCTTTGTCAGTTACACCGACCTGGCGATCAGCCACGATGGCAACGAAGTGCTGGTCAGCGACAGGGCAAACGACCGGTACTGCCGGTTTGACTTTGACGATTACACCTGCCAGGTTATCACTCCCTGGATCCTGAATGAGGATGCGCATATATTTTCATCTTCGGATGGGCAATATGCCGTTGTGGCTAATTATCTGAAATTGCAGATAGTTAACCTGGAAACGGGGGCGTTGAACGACAATTGGCCGTCAAGTATGAGAGTGGGTTCGCCCCTTTGCGTATCGCCATTCGAAAATACGCTGGTGGTCGGTAATTCGCCCGGCATGGGGATTGAAAAACTTTGGGTTGTTGATTTCAGCAATGTGAATACTTTGATCCAGGAAGCTTCCATTACCTGCGGTGAGCCTCCGGAAGCCGATATGCCGCATGTCGCGGCAGTCTCCGAAAACGGACAGAAAGCTTTCTCCGTCAATTACCTGACACGGGATATCAGTATCATCGATATTTATAACAATACTTTGGATACATTGATCTATTGTGAGGATATCTCGGGCCTTAAGCTTATTCCGAGAACCGATTATGCCCTCATCTATGGCGAACAAAAGGTGTTCAGTCATATTGTCTCCCAGCTCGATTTCTCGGAAGTTGCTGAAATACAGGCAGGAGGAATCAGGGATGCGCTGGTTTCTTCCGATGGCCAGATGGCGTTCCTTCTGGAATACCAGGTGTATGACTGGATGAGGATCACTAAAGTTAGGATCGATGGGCCCGGCAGCTTTATTGAAAAGCAGATCATGAGCCTGGGATGTGATTGCGGGATAAGTTTCACCAACGATGAGGTCGATATCGAAACCCGGCCTGCCCTGAGTCCCGACGATAAAATGCTCCTGATCGGCGACGACAACGACACCCTGGGCCCGGTAGTGAACATCATCGATACGGAAACCCTTGAAATCCTTTGCCAGGTCCCGGTTTTGGACGAATGTGTCTATGATTTCGCCTTTACCGACGACTCCAGAAGGGTGGCGGTGGTTAACTTTTACAATTCCTTGATCCCGATCATTTACCTTGATGGAGAGAATTCGTTTGTGGAGAGTTATATACCGATTGCCACCCGGAGCTATGGCGCGGCGTACAACAAAATGGACGGGCTGTTCTATATCCTCGATCAAACGAATTATATCTTCAAGGCCGATCCCCTGACGGGTGAGGTTGTCGGCCAGATGAATACTTTCGACGATACCAACTGGGACATTGAGATCGATCTTCGCGGCAACCCGCTGGTTCTCACTAATTACTCCATGATTTATTCCGGCGAAGCTTACGCAATGCCCGGGTATACCTCCATCCTCAGCTATGATGCCGAACATGATCTGTTTATCAGCCCGGTTCCGGGCCCCGATAAAGTCTGCATTTTTGATCCGGCTTTGGTCGGTATTAAAACATTGAATCCGGCTGATCAGACCTGCATAAAGATATTTCCGAATCCTTCCGCCGATGATTTTATCCTGGAATCAGACGATAAAATTTTACAGGTAGAAATCTTTACTTTAAAAGGAGATATGGTTTTCAGGAAGGAGTTCGATGATAAAACAGCCGTTATTCCTTCAAAATCGTTAAAACCGGGAATTTACTTATTCAGGATCACAACGGAATCAGGTATTTTTTCGAGGAAGGCAATTGTAAGCTGAGACTTTATGATGCATTTAAAGGAGGGTAGTCCGACGGGTGAATCCGTTTGTTGGTTGTGATCGTGCTCCAACGACTAAAGCCGTTGGTTCCAGAGTCGATTGAACCGACGGCTTTAGTTGTCGGAAGGAAAATCCCTCAGAAACCGACGGCTTTAGTCGTCGGAAGAGAATCTTTCCAAATTATCTTGTGATCTGATAGCCTACGTTTCAGCGACCGCCTCTTCTTCCACGCGGAGGTTATCGATGATAAACGTCTGCCTGTCGGGTGTGTTTTTACCCATATAGAATTCCAGGAGGGTTTTAATGGAAGATTCCCTTTCAAGGAGCACCGGTTCAAGACGCATATTCTGGCCGATAAAATAACCGAATTCGTCGGGTGATATCTCCCCCAGCCCTTTGAAGCGGGTTATTTCGGCATTCTGTCCGAGTTTTGCCAGCGCCTGCTGCTTCTCCTCTTCCGAATAGCAGTAGATAGTCTCTTTTTTATTCCTGACACGGAAGAGGGGAGTGGTGAGGATGTAAAGGTGCCCGGCTTTGACCAGGTCGGGGTAGAATTGCAGGAAGAAGGTCATGAGCAGCAGCCGGATGTGCATTCCGTCGACGTCGGCATCCGTAGCGATAACAACCAGGTTATAACGCAGGTTTTCAAGGCTTTCATCGACATTCAGCGCAGATTGAAGCAGGTTGAACTCTTCGTTCTGGTAGACGATCTTTTTAGAGAGCCCGTAGACGTTGAGGGGTTTGCCTTTCAGGCTGAAAACGGCCTGTGTGCTTACATTGCGGGCTTTGGTAATGGAACCGCTGGCGCTGTCGCCCTCTGTGATGAAGATGGTACTTTCCAGCCGGTCATCATGGTTCGTATTGTAATGGACCCTGCAGTCGCGCAATTTCTTGTTATGCAGGCTGGCTTTCTTGACGCTCTCTTTTGCCAGCTTTTTGATATCGGCCATATCCTTTCGCTCTTTTTCCGATTGCAGGATCTTGAGCTGAAGCGCCTCGGCCGTTTCGGGATTCTTGTGAAGGTAATTGTCGAGGTGTTTTTTGACCATATCCATAATATAGTTCCGGATGGTTTGTCCCTCCGGTTCCATATGCTGGGAGCCCAGCTTGGTCTTGGTCTGCGATTCGAATATCGGTTCCTGCACCTTCAGGCTTACGGCGGCGATGATGGATGCGCGGATATCGTTTGTATCGTAATCTTTGTTGTAGAACTCGCGGATCGTTTTGACGATGGCTTCGCGGAACGACTGCAGGTGTGTGCCGCCCTGCGGGGTGTACTGTCCGTTTACAAAGGAATAATACTCTTCGCCGTATTGCTTGGAGCTATGCGTAAAGGCGCACTCGAATTCTTCCTCTTTGATGTGGATGGTAGGATAAAGAGCGCCGCCGTTGCCGTTGAGGTAGAGACTGAGCAGGTCGAGCAGCCCGTTCTTCGCCTGGAATTTTTCACCGTTGAGGGTGAGGATCAGTCCATTATTCAAAAATGCATAATTCCAGAGCAGTTTTTCGACATATTCCGTGATATAATAATAATGTCCGAAAATAGTATCGTCGGGGATGAACGTAATTTCGGTCCCGCCGGGCAAGTCGCACGGGGCGATTTCATGGTCGCGGATCAGGTCGCCGCGTTCAAATTCAACGATCTTGGTTTTTCCTTCTCTAACAGATTGGGCTTTGAAGTAGGATGACAGCGCATTGACAGCTTTTGAACCCACGCCATTCAGCCCGACTGCTTTTTTAAAGACTTTGGAGTCGTATTTGGCGCCGGTATTGATTTTCGAAACGCAGTCGATCACCTTTCCCAGAGGCATCCCCCTGCCGTAATCGCGTATAACGACTGTTTTTTCCTTGATCGCCACATCGATCCGGCTTCCAAAGCCCATGACGTGCTCGTCGATGCAATTATCGAGGATTTCCTTCATCAGGACGTAGATTCCGTCGTCCTGTGCGGCGCCATCGCCCAGTTTGCCAATGTACATACCGGGTCTGAGCCGGATATGTTCCCGCCAGTCGAGCGATTTAATACTATCTTCGGTATATTTTTCCGAGGCTACCATAATTCAGCCGCAAATGTACAATCATGAATCCTTTATTTTACGGGCGGTACATGAAACTTATGAAGAATTTTTTGTTGATAATCGGAATTGAGACTCCATCTGGATAAATTGAGATGGAGTCTCAAAGAAGGGAGACTCCATCTCAAAATCATGAGACTCCATCTCAACCATCCGGAGAATTTTCATCTTCGATGCTCAATAGGTTAAACGTTGTAGGGTCAACCTGGTCATTGCGATGATAATCAATGAATTCCTTCTTGTTAATAAACCAATCGATCACCTCATTCCTTTTGAGTTCGGTTTCATGATCGCTTACGATTATCCTGTATGAGCTATAGTGATAATTCTCATAATCATTCTGGATATTGTGCTTAACCGGATTTTTATGAATATAGCGAATTACCTGGGTGAGATAACGATCACTATCAATCTCGATTCTTTGATAATTCTTCGTAAAAAGGCTTCCGCTGCGGTTATGAATATTATTTATTCTTTTTGTGTATGAAATAAAAAGCCTTCTTAATTGATTGGATACGGCCGATATCGAAGCATTTGTTTTCTCGCCTGTTTTTATCAGGAAATGGAAATGATTAGGTAACAGGCAAAATGCATATGTATCTGCATAAGGTGTTACATACTGTTTGTACTTCTCCAAAAAGAAGTGGTAGTCGCCTGAATGGTAGAATAATTTCTCTTTATTATTGCCCCTGTTATAGATGTGATAGTATCTGTCTGGGCAAACCGGTGACTTTAATTTCTTGCTTACCATGGTGTTAAGTTTTTGGATTAATAATAATTTTTGAGACTCCATCTGGTTTTTTTGAGATGGAGTCTCACATCCCTCATATTCTATTAATCCGGAAAAGCGATGAAAAATACCCGGTCGGTTGAAAATATTTGAGACTCCATCTGGATAAATTGAGATGGAGTCTCGATTTGGTGAGTTGTAAATTTTTATAAATTTGGTAAAGAATTCATCAATTTGAAAAAATTATTCAAAGCTTTTCGCGCCATTGGATTGATTTTGCGAAATCCCTGGCTTCTGAACAAAATCCTGGAGGATGATCAATTCTGGAAGAAAAAAATAAACCGGGATCTTGGGCGAAAGGATGTATTGCCCGTAATCGGTCCTGATTCACTTTCCGGAGAGTTCTCGGCATTTATTCAACCTTTTGCATTCGGCGACGGGGGCTCGCTACCGACAGACCTCTCCCTCCTGGTAAAAATTGCCGAAATGATTCCCGGCTGCAAATACTTCGAAATTGGCACATGGCGCGGCGAAAGTGTTGCCAATGTTGCACGGGTGGCTAAGGAATGCTACACGTTGAACCTGTCGGATGAAGAGATGCTTGCAATGGATTTACCTTTGGATTATATCGCACAACACCGGGTATTTTCCCTGGGGCTTTCGAATGTCGTTCACCTTCAGGGAAATACAAAATCATTTGATTTTGCGTCACTGAACATGAAATTTGATCTTATATTTATTGATGGTGACCATCACTTCGAAATGGTTAAGAATGATACACAAAAAGTGTTTCAACACCTGGTACATGATAAAACCATCGTGGTCTGGCATGATTATGCGCGCAGCCCGGAAACAGTCAGATGGGAAGTACTTGCCGGGATACTGGCCGGCACCCCGAAAGAAATCCAACATCATATTTATCATGTTGCTCATACTTTATGTGCTGTCTATCTTCCCGGATTTGAAAAGCCAGACTATTTACGACCTGATTTGGTTAAAGATTTTTTCCAGGTTGAGATCAAGTATTTTAACGAGACTCCATCTCGTAAATTTGAGATGGAGTCTCACAATCCCCAGACTCCATCTCAACCCGACCAGATGGAGTCTCATTAAATCGAGATGGAGTCTCACTTAAACATCTAAAAACCAGTACCCCATGAAATCAAGGATCGAATTCGCCCAGCAGGAACTTTCGAAACGAAATCTTTACAACTCCATAATTGACGGATTACTAAGTGCCGATACGCTGGCTGCCCTCGATGCTTTGCCTTTGTCATATACCCGGATCAAACCGGAATGGGAAGCGCTTCGCAAAGTTTACGGATTTATCCAGATAGCCTGCCTGGAAGCCGGCTTCGATCCGGGAGAGATCGACGGCCGCTGGGGGCCCAACACCGAGAATGCATTTAACAACTACCGCTACCTACTGGCCAACGGTAAACCGCCAGCTCCATGGCGGCCGGAAGATTTGGCCCGGATCAACCCCAATAACTGGCCACCCCAGTACACTGCTGAGTTCGATTTGTTCTACGGCCCCAAAGGCTCCAACCTTGTCAGGATAGACCTTCCTTACAGCATGAAACTGGCCTGGGATCCCGCTGTAACGGTTAATTCATTCTCCTGCCACGCAAAAGTGCACGACAGTATGCTCAGGGTGTTGACTGCCGTGCTGAACCACTACGGAATCGCCGAAATCCGGCGGCTCAAACTCGACCTGTTCGGCGGATGCTATAACCAGCGCCAGATCAGGGGCGGAACAAAATGGTCGATGCACAGCTGGGGGATTGCGGTCGACTTCGATCCGGCCCGGAACAAGCTCGAATGGGGGAGAGATAAAGCTGCCTTCGCCGGGCAGGAATACGACAAATGGTGGGAACTCTGGGAAACGGAAGGGTGGGTGAGCCTGGGCCGGCAGCGCAACTTCGACTGGATGCATGTGCAGGCAGCCAAACTCTAGCTTCCGGGTTTCTTGTTCATCATCTCTTTCAACCCGTCACGCAAACGGATAAGATCACCTTTCACAGGAATGATCTCCCTGTACCATGTTTTATATTCGCGACCGAACAAATACATCAGGATCAGGCTGGTAAAGAGATATGACAGGGAGGTGGCAAAGCCGGCTCCTGTTATACCCAGCGATGGGATCATCGAATAATAAAGGATTATCGAAGCAATCAACCCGAGTGTCGAGGTAATGGCATTGACCTGGTACCGGCCTGTCCCTGAAAAATAGTGCCCGGCCAGGATGGAAAAATTATAGACGAGCACACCGCCTGCCAGGGCCTGGATAACGTAACGCATCTCCCCGAATCCCTCACCGAATACCCACAGGTAAAATGATTCAGGTAACAATAATACGGGGAGGATCAATACCAGGCTGGCTGCCAGGCTGAATTTCATCAGACTGACCGTCAGCTTTGCCGATTCTTCCCTGTTATTCAAATTGGAAATACGGGCATACTGTACAAGCGATATGCTTTTGGCAATCAGCCAGATGGATTCGGCTATGGAGATCCCGTTAGAATAAATCCCGACAGCCGCCTCGCCATGATACCGGTCGAGCACATAAAAGCTCAACCTGAAACTGAGCATCTGTGTCACATGGGCCACCTGGTTCAGAACTCCGTAGCGGGCCATCTCCAGGCTGACTTTAAGGTATTCTGCCATACCAAAAAACCTGATCTTTCCGCAATACCTTTGGTAATAAATCATCCCTGCAATTGCCGAAAAAATAAAGGAAAAATAGAGCGACCAAATGTAATGATCAACTCCCGGGGAAGGAGAATTTCCGAAAAACAGAAACAATGAAAGGATCAGTACGGCCGGCTGAACCAGACCGACTGCATTGGCTGCCCTGATCTTTTCCCTGCCGATCAGAATGGAGGTTGTGATGGAAGTGAAGGAATTTATCGCAGACAGTATACAGATATGAGCCGAGTAGGTTTTGTCAACCAGCGGGAAAACCTGCAATATCGCAAACGACAGGGCGCTTACGACCAATGTCCATACGATGGAAGGCAGTAGCAGGAGCGAGGGTTCGCGCCTTGGAACAAGGTATACCAGCGTCGCCCCGCCGACCAGGTTGGCAAATACCAGCACAAAAGTGATCGTAGTTATGATCAGGCTCTGTACCCCCTTGCCTGCCGGCCCGAGATACTGCGACAATGCAATCGCAATCCCCAGGTTGATCACAGCCGCAAGCGCCCGCGTTCCGAATGTATTTATGATTTTACCAAACAAGGTCGTTGGTTGTTAAATCGCCTCCCGATATATCTCTGCCAGTTGCCGCCCGATAACTTCCCTGCTAAAATGCCGCTCGGCATAGTCCCTGATCTTGTTTTTATCGAAAGATCCGTACCGGTCAAGCATCTCATTCAGCTTCAGGAAAAGCTCTTCTTCGTCTTCACTCCTGATCAAAATTCCCAGGTCGTCAGTCAAATGTTCTTTTATTCCGCCCACATCCGTCGACAAAACCGGCACGCCACAGGCATAGCTTTCCAGGATAACCACCGGCAGGTTCTCAAACCGGCTGAACATCACCTGGAATCCTGTTTTTGCCATTAATTCCGCCAGTTCACCGTTCTCTTTCAAGCCGGTAAACCGGACGAACTTTCCTTCAATCTCAAGCTCTTTTGCGTAATCAATAAGCCTTTCCAGATGGATCCCTTCGCCGATCATCACACATTCCCAATCATCCCTTGTTTCCGACAATCTCTTCAACACGCGCAGCATCCCCGATATATTCTTCTGGCGGTCTTCAAAGCAGGAAACATGGATAAAGTGCTTTTTGCCGGTCATTGTCCAATCCATTACCGTGAACATATTCATATCCACCACATTGGGTATTATGCGGTAGTTTTTATTGGTCAGCCCGTGGCTCTCCATAGCCATCCGCAAATTGTCGGTTACCGGGAGAACAGCAGAAGCTTCTTTCACCACGAGCCGTGTGACGGCTTTCCTGATCCTTCCCCTGAAATTGTCCATATGCGGTAAATACCGGGTCCAGTGCTCGGTGATCACATATGGAACCCTGGTTAACCATTTGTGAATGAGTGCTATGGCTCCAATGCGGGTCAATACGTTAACATGGATCAGATCGGGCTGGCCCCATTCCTTTTCTAAAAGTAATAACCCTTTGAAGGAGTAAAAAATATAAAGCAGGAAATTGATGAACCGCCCGATTGCAGGAATCCTTAACTGTACCGGCCGGTAATAAAGCTTTACCTGGAAAAGCTCTTTATCCCTGAATTTCTCAATCTCAAATGCAGTGTTTTTTAATTCTTCATCCTGATGAATATATAGCACAGCCATGTCGTAATGCTCCGACACCGACCGGGCATGCCGCTCAATGAATAAACCGGGCATCGGATCGTAACGGTTTGGATACCAGCGGGCCATAAAAAGAACCTTGTTTTTATCCGGAGAAGACATGCCGTTTCTTGGGTTGATTTTTGATATTTTGATATTATGATATTTTGAACTTGTGATATTTTGATATTCTGATCTAATGAACTTATGACTGCCGACTGCCGACTGCTTACTGCCGACTGCCGACTGCCGGCTGCCTACCAGGACAAACGTCCGACAACCGCTGAAATTGCATTCCGAAGACGTTGATCCCCGGTTCCGGTCACGATGCCAAAGTTAGCATTCATTTTCTGAAGCTCACGGAGATAGATATCAAATAACTCCTGCCTTTCCTTTGGATTTTCCCGCAAAGGATCTTCTTCCCAGGGAAGATCGATGTCACACAGAAGGTACAGGTCGTAGACATGGCTTCTTACGATCTTCTGAAGCCAGGCGTCGCAATGTCCGTACCTGAATTCACTCCAGATTTTGCAAACCAGCATATCGGTATCACAAAATACAATTTGATCGGCTTTGGCCGCCATTCTATTTTCTTGTTCAAGCTGCCCTATGGCAATAATTGCAATATCCTCAAACTCATACCTCCTGCCAAGCTTCTCAAGATATTCGCGGGCATATTCGGGAACCCAGACCGTACCGAAATGTGCGGCAAGCTCCTTCGCCAGGGCCGACTTCCCGGTGGATTCCGGGCCGGTGATCGAAATACGGTACAAAATCAGGACTAAA